>Ga0126373_10000008_pt1 | contig 246593 bp, 184 predicted proteins | sample PanSoiMetPlot_11_FD_92545 | JGI IMG/M metagenome (GOLD analysis project Ga0126373, IMG submission 92545) | Tropical forest soil microbial communities from Panama - MetaG Plot_11 | ecosystem: Environmental > Terrestrial > Soil > Tropical forest > Bulk soil | place: Panama | collected 2016-02-17
GATGATGCGCCAGAATTCGCAGCGGCTGGAGGACCAGTTCCGTTACGTCCGCGATATGGGGCTGAATACGATCCGCCTGGAAGGCAAGCTTGAGCCGGAGGAGTTCTTCGATCTCGCCGACCGCCAGGGCATTCTAGTCATGGCCGGCTGGTGCTGCTGCGACTTCTGGGAAAAGTGGCCGAAGTGGAAGCCACAAGACTTTGATATCGCAAAGGCTTCGTTAACCGACCAGATCTACCGACTGCGCCACCATCCCAGCGTAGTGATGTGGCTGAACGGCAGCGACAATCCCCCGCCGCCGGACGTCGAGCAGATGTACCTCGACGTGGAAAAGCAGTTGCGTTTTCCAAATCCGATCATTTCCTCGGCAACTGCCAAGCCCACCAGCGTCACCGGTGATAGCGGCGTCAAGATGACCGGCCCATACGAATACATCGCCCCCAGCTATTGGGAGGACGACACCATTAACGGCGGCCACCACTGCAACCAGGGCGGCTGCGGCGGTGCCTACGGCTTCAACAGTGAGACCAGTCCCGGTCCGGCGGTTCCGCCGATCGAAAGCCTGAAGGCTATGCTCCCCAAGGACCACCTCTGGCCGATTGACGACTGGTGGGACTTCCACGCCGGCGGCGGACAGTTCAAGAACCTGCAGGTTTATACCGATGCCCTCAGCGCGCGCTACGGCAAGGCCGACACGCTGGAAGACTATGTGCTCAAGGCGCAGCTCATGAATTATGAGGGCATCCGCGCCATGTTCGAAGCCTATAGCCGCAACAAGTACACCTCGACCGGCGTGATTCAGTGGATGTTGAACAACGCGTGGCCCTCGAACATCTGGCACCTGTATGACTTCTATCTGCGGCCAGGAGGGGGATACTTCGGCGCCAAGCGCGCGATGGAACCCCTGCACCCGCTCTACTCCTACGACGACCACTCCATCTATGTGGTCAGCAGCCTGTACGACGATGTAAAAGGACTGAAGCTGACGACCAAAGTTTACAACCTCGACATGTCGGAGAAATTCTCGCAGGAGTCGAATCTTGACGCGGCGGCCGATAGCAGTAACAAGGTGCTCACGCTACCGGACATCGAAGGACTCAGTCAGACCTATTTCGTGATGCTGCGGCTGGAAGATTCCTCCGGCAAACTGGTGGGATCGAACTTCTATTGGCTCTCCACCAAGCCCGAGACGTTGGACTGGGAGAAGTCCACCTGGTACATGACGCCGACCGCATCGTTCGCCGACTACACGGCGCTCAGCCAGCTACTCAAGGTCCGGCTGAACTACACCAGCCATACCGAGCGCAAGGGGGACGAGTCGGTCACCCATGTCACGCTGGAAAATCCCAGCAAGTCACTGGCATTCTTCGTGCGGTTGAAGGTAACCAAGGGAGCGGGCGGGGACGAGATCGTGCCGGTAATCTGGCAGGATAATTACGTATCGCTCCTGCCGGGCGAGAAGCGGGAGCTGACAGCTTCGTACCGCACCGCTGAGTTGGGAACGGCCAAGCCGCATGTCGAGATCAGCGGCTGGAATTTGCAATAGCCTAAGGAACCGAATGGCCACTACTCCGGGCGCGACCACGGCTGCCTCCAATGCGCCACGCTTGCGGCGCACGCTCACTCTTACCGATTTGATCCTGTACGGCGTAATCGTGATTCAGCCGGTTGCGCCGATGTCGGTATTCGGCGTACTCAGCGATCGCGGGCGCGGTCACGTGGTCACGGCAATCCTGATCGCGATGGTAGCCATGCTGTTCACCGCCATCAGCTATGGCCGCATGGCGCGCGCCTATCCCAGCGCCGGGTCGGCCTTCACCTACGTGGCGCAGGAAATCAACCCGGCGATGGGGTATGTCACGGGCTGGAGCATGGTGATGGATTACATGCTCAATCCATTGATCTGTACGGTGTGGTGCGCGGGCCAGGCGAGTCAGTTCGCTCCCGGCGTACCGGCGTGGGCGTGGAAAATTTTCTTTGTCGTTGTTTTCACCCTCCTGAACATTCGCGGGATTAAAACCTCGGCGCACATCAATACCGGCATGGCCCTACTGATGGGCATGGTGGTGGTCGCCATCTTCGTAGCCGCGGCGCGATTTATCTTTGGCGGTGCGCCGCATGACTCCCTGTACTACACCCGCCCCTTCTACGACCCGCAGACCTTCACCTTCGCGGGCCTGTTCGGGTGCACTTCGATTGCGGTTTTGACATACATCGGCTTTGACGGAATCTCTACCCTCTCCGAGGAGGCGGACAATCCGCGCCGCAACATCCTGCTGGCAACCGTGCTGACCTGCCTGGTGATTGGCATCCTGTCGGCAGTGGAAGTGTACGTGGCGCAACTGATCTGGCCGGCCTCGCAGCCCTTCCCGGACGTGAATACGGCGTACTCCTATGTGGCGGGACGGGCGTGGCTTCCCCTGTTCCCAATTGTGGGCTTCACTTTACTGCTGGCAAATTTCGGCTCAGGATTCGGCGCGCAGATTGGCGCCGCGCGCTTGCTCTACGGCATGGGCCGCAGCAATGCGCTTCCCCGGTCGTTTTTTGGGGCGGTCGATGAGAAACACCACGTTCCGCGCAACAACGTGTTCCTGGTGGGTGCCGTCGCCCTGATCGGCGCGTTCGTATTAGAAATCGTTGCCGGGTACAAGACCTACGCGCTGGGGAGCACGGCATGGTCCTGGCCCACGTTTATGAAGATCATGAACGGCGGCGAGGCCTACGGGCTCGGGGCGGAAATGCTTAACTTCGGCGCGTTGATCGCGTTTATGGGAGTAAATGCGGCTGCATTTCTCCGCTACTACATCCGCGAGCAGCAGAAGAAGTTCTGGAATCTGATCCCACCGGTCGTCGGTTTTGTCATCTGCCTGGTCCTCTGGCTAAACCTGAGCCGCCCAGCGAAAATCGCCGGCGTCATCTGGATGGCAGCGGGTATCGCCTTCGGCGCGTGGAAGACGCGCGGCTTCCGGGGTGATCTGGTCAACTTTGAGTTGCCGCCCGATGAGGCTTAGGCACTTGAGACGGGGGCTTGCGTGCCCTGGATGGTAGAGATGGGGCTTGCCCCGTCTCGAGACGCGGCAAGCCGCGTCTCTACCACGCGCCGAGGTCTGGCGCATTTATCAGTGCAGTTCTGATTCTGCATTCCGATTCTTGCCGGAGGATTTCACACCATGCTCCGCTGTCGATCCTTTTTCTTTCTCACCTTCTGTGGGGTGCTCTTTACTTTCGGCGCGCAAGCACAAGGCCCGACGAAATCTGTGCAGGAGCGTTTGGGCTATCCGGCCAGTGCGCGACTGCTGGTGATTCACGCCGACGACTTTGGTGCGGCGCACACCATCGATCGCGCCATCTCTGAGGCGCTTGAAAAAGGTTATGTAACCTCGGCCAGCATTCTGGTGCCCTGCCCTTGGTTTCCCGAGGTAGTGGCTTTCGCCAAGTCGCATCCCGAGATGGATCTGGGCATTCACCAGGCCCTCACCAGCGAGTGGATGGACTACCGGTGGGGCCCGGTCACCTCCAAAGACAAGGTGCCAAGCCTGCTCGACGCCGACGGCTACCTGCCCCTGGACACGCCGGAAGTCGCCAAGAATACGAAGCCGGCGGAGGTCGAGACCGAGTTGCGCGCGCAGATCGACCGGGCGCTGAAGATGGGTGTCCACGTCACGCATCTCGACACGCATATGGCCGCGCTGTTCACCACGAACGATCTCTACAGGGTGTACCTGAAGATGGGCTACACGTATAAGCTGCCGATCCTGGAAGAGTGGGAAGGCGTGCACGGTCCGCTGGGCGTGAAACCTCCCATCGACGAGGTACTCGTGCAGAAAGTCATCTCGATCAATCCGGGCGTGCCGGCGGACAAGTGGATGGCATGGTATCGAGACCAACTGAAGGTATTAGGCCCCGGGGTCTACGAGGTCATCGTGCATCTTGCATTCAACGACGACGAGATGAAGGGCCTCGCCCGCGATCACCCGGACTGGGGCGCGGAGTGGCGTCAGCATGACTTCGACATGGTCTCGAGCCCAGACTTCCGGAAATTCTTGAAAGACCAGGGATTCATCCTCGTCGGCTGGAAGGACCTGGCCAAAGCGCTGCCCAAGGATTACGGAAAAGGCAGTAATTAACCACAGAGGACACAGAGGGCACTGGGGGAAGAACGAACGGAGTACGAGTACACGCATACTCACGAGGCTCACTAAGAGACGCGAGAGAGAGTCCCTACGCGGTTATCCTTTGTGTTCCTCTGTGTCCTCTGTGGTTGCCTGGTTCTATTTCTTCTCTGGGAATTGGTACGAATACCCGCGCGCTTCGTTGCCCGAAACATAACGGGTGTTGTAGTCGAGCAGGTAGTCGAGATGCTCGCGGTCCAACGGATACGCCTTCCCCGGGTATGGGTAGGTGCCCATCCGTTGGAACGGTAGTGGGCCCACGGTAAATCCATCGGCCGCATAAAAATCCATGTCCTTCTCGTAGCCCTTCACGAGGAAGAAATAATCGCGCGCCCAGCCCGCGGGCAGGTGTGGCAGTTTTGCCGGATCAAACTCTAGCGCGATGTCGTCGCCCGGCCCAAACACCACAAATCGGTCATCGAAGCTGGTCAACAGCGGGGAGACATCCCCGTAACGCGTGTAATTGCCGGCCTGGTGTGCGTAAGGTCCAGTCTGGCTCACCTCTTCATAAACGTAGTGCACGTTCCCCTTGGGCTTGCCTTCGATCATTCGCGGGAAGCCATGGAACGTAAGATCCGCGCTCGCCAGCGGAGCCTCATGCAGCCGCACTTCACCATTCTGTGGGGCACGATCGATGAGGATGCTGTCCCAGTAGACCTGCAGGTTGGTGGTGATGCGAACACGCCGCGTACCGCGCGGGAGCTTTCCGGACAAATCTGCAGTGATGGTCCGAGGTCCACCTGCCGGGAAGCCCATGTCATCGACCACCCGTTTCCAATAGCCGTGCTCATCTTGCGCTTCCACGTAGGGGGCAATCGATTCCACTTTGGCCTGGTGCGCCGCGTAGACGCTGGTTGCGGTGTAGTACTCAGTGACGCCGTGCATAAGCAGGAACAGCGATCCGCCGCGATAAGGCTCGCCCAAGTCCAGTTCCATCGAGTGGGTCCTGGCGAATCCGTGGAACGGCAGCAGTTCGAAATCGCCGAAGTACCTGTGCGCGCGCAGCGCGGGCATCAGATCGTGGCCGTGCTCGTCGCGCGCGGCCACAGGCAGACGGGCTCCCGCGCTCTGAATCACGCGAAACACGGGGTACGGCGGGTTGCTGGCGAAGTATTCGTTCGGGAACACATCAAGACCCGCAGGATGATCCACCGCCAGCACCTTCACCTGGTCCAGGTAGACCGCCTCTTCCATCGGTTCGGTCAGGTGGAAGCTGAGCTTGCCGTCTTTCAGATGAATCGCATCGCGATCCACCTTGATGTACTCGGCCGGACGCGGCACGTTGCGCTCATTCGGCCCAACCCAGTGGCCCACCACACCGGCGCCAATCATGTCACCGACCAGTTCGTAGCGCTCGCCATCCCATACAAACAGTGTCGGACAGGAACTACCCCGCCGATCGATCTCCAGGTATGGTTGCTCACGATTGGCGGCCACCTCAACTTCGTCCTGCAAGACGCCCGTCGGCCACAGCATCCGCACCACGTCGGCCTGCTTGTTCTGTCCGAGGCCCACCAGCAGCTGTGGCGAGTTCTGGCCCAGGTAGCCCGATGACCCATAAATTTCATATTTCTGCCGAGTCGCCCCGGAGAAGATCTCGACCTTGGTTCCGATCGCACTCTTGTTATCGTTCAGGCCTTTCAGAGCCAGCCGCAACCAGTGATTCTGATTCCCTCCTGCATTGCGCAGCAGGACGACCGGTCCATGATTCTGGGTGATCAACAGGTCGTTGGCGCCGTCGCCGTCGTAATCGCCCACAATCACCGCGCGCGGGTCTTTCAGTTGGATTTTGTCGAGGCCGACGTCGGTGGTGACATCTTTGAAGCCATCCGGTCCCAGATTGCGGAACAACCGGACCTCGCCCTTCCCTTCCTTGGTTTCGCCCACGGCTACGAGATCCACCCAGCCATCATTGTCGTAATCAAAAGCGGCAATCCCCCAGCCGCGAATCCAGTTGGTCGCAGGCAGTTCGACCGGTTCGAAACTCTTCGCTTGCTGGTTCCGCCAGAGCGTGATGCCCGGAGGACCGCTATGGGTAAAGGCCACATCCATCCAATCATCGTGGTTGAAATCCAGAACGGCCGCTCCGAGCGCAGCTGCCGGCATCGGCTCGCTCCAAAGTCTGTGCTCGATGAATTTGCCTTCGCGGGGATTTTCGTAGAGGGTCGGCCCGGAATCGGTGAGTAGCAGGTCTACGGCCCGGTCATTATTGTAATCGGTGCCGATCGCACCGGCGGTCGGCCCTCCGCTCTGCAGCGCGACGGAACCCGTCACATCGGTGAAAGTCCCGTCACCGTTATTGCGCCACATGATGTTCGAACCGGTTGTGCGATCCTTCGGGGTTGCGGCCGCTGACACCCGGGGATCAAACGGCGGGTGCTCACTGTAGCGCGCAACATACAAATCCAAATCTCCATCGTGGTCGTAATCGATAAACGTGAGGCTCGTATTGAAGCCATCCTGTTTGATCCCAGCAGATTCAGTAACATCCTTGAATGTTCCATTCTTCTCGTTGTGCAGAAGTTGAATGCGCCCGTTAAAGCTGAGCGCCAGATCGGTGAAACCGTCGTTGTCATAGTCGCCACCCGCACAGCTCATTGCATGCTGTGTCGGATCCAGCCCAGCCCTCTTGGTCACATCTTCGAACTTGCCGCCGCCGAGACTGTGATATAGCCCGACTCCACCCTGCGGACCGCCGTCGGCAACCAGCAGGTCGATCTTCCCGTCGCCGTCGTAATCGAGGAAACACGCGCCCGCTCCAAGGAATGATGCCAGATCCTTCGTCTGCCCAGGCGCCGCATTGGTTGCGATGCCGGCCTCCTTCGTCACTTCCACAAATCTCACCTTGATCTGCGGTGGTGCCTTGTCCGCCAGTACAGGCGATTCTTCGGCTCGGGAATACTGGCCCTGCTCGCCATAGGCGAGGCTCATCGGCGCACCCAGCTTGTTGTCCTTGATGTACTGAAATTTCACTAGATGTTGTCGTGCGCTCGTGGAGTCGCCCGACTGCTGATAGGCGCGCGAGAGTCCAAACTCGGCCGAGGCATGCAGCGGGTTGAGCTTGAGCGCATGTTCGAAAGCGTCGATCGCCGCTGGGTACTGCTTGGCCTGCGCGTACACCGTTCCCAGGAAATACCAGCTGTCGGCATCATTGGGTGCAAGCTCCACTACCCGCTTGAATGCCTCAATCGCCTGCTCCGCTTCACTCGAGTTCTTGTAGTAGAGGCCCAGGTTGTACCAGGCGTGCGGATCCTTCGGGTCCTGCTTGGTAGCCGCCTCGAGCGCCGCTTTCGCGTCATCGACGCGCTGCAAGTTGAGCAGAGCAATCCCCTGGTTCAGCTTGGCAATTTCCATGCCGGGGTCGAACTTGCTTGCCTGTTCGAACGATTTCAGCGCCTTCTCGAAGAGCTGCTGGTTCATGTAGGCGACGCCGAGATTGTTGTAGCGTGCGGCCTCAATCGTTTTCTCGGAAGCGGGTGCATCCGCGGCAAAATACGGCGCCGCGAAAAATCCCGCTGCACTCAACAGAAGAATGGCAAGGAATCCAATGCGAAGTGATTTCATGATGGCGTGAAAGAACCCGGTTTCAGTGCCTGCGCCCCATCTGCAAAAGCCGTTGCAGGCCCCACCCCACTGCAAATCCGGCAACCCCACCGCAGACGACGCCAATGATCTCCGCTTGCGGATGGGCCATGGAGCTGCGGCCTGCCAGCGAGTAGCCGACGATAGCGAGACCGATCGTCCAGATCAAAACTCTGGCTCGCATGGAATTCCCCATGGGGCGAGAACGCGGCGCCGCTCAAACTGTATCAGGTGTGCGGCTAGCCTGCGCTCTTGTTTCCTCTGCCGGCATGCGGCGTGGCGGATTTGCTATAGGGACGCGAGTGTACGACGCCCTTTCCTTCCTGCACCGTGATGGTCTGATCGGCGGCAGCGCCCGGCAGCTTGTCCACCTGCCCGCTCGGCCATTGTACTTCGATCGCGTCCGCCTTGGCGTGTTGGCCAAGGCCGAAGGTCAGCACCAGCTCGCTCTGGGAGAGGTAGCTGGAGCCACTGCGCAACATCAAGGATTGCTTATCGCCGCCGGCCTGGATGCGCACCACCGTGCCAATTCCGTCGCGGTTGGATTTGGTGCCTTCGAGCTTCACGCGCAAGCTGTGGTTGGTGCCGCCCTCGTTCTCGAACAGCCATGCCCGTCCGCCGTTGGTGGCGACCAGGATGTCGAGCGCGCCGTCGTTGTTGAAGTCGCCATAGGCCGCGCCCCGGGCTACTTTCGGAGTGGCAAATGCCGCGCCCATCTGCTGGGTTACTTCCTGGAACTTGCCTCCGCCCAGGTTCCGGAACAGGTGCGGCGGCTCGGCATAGGAGACCCGCTTCTGCACACGCTCGATTTCATTTTCAATGTGCCCATCGGCGACGAAGATATCGAGCCAACCGTCGTTGTCGTAATCAAAAAAGAAACAGCCGAAACCAAGGGTAACCAGCGTATTGCGCCCCACTTCGGAGGCCGGAGCCTCATCCACAAACAACCCGTTCCCCTCGTTGTGGTAGAGCGAGATCATCTGGTTCGCGAAATTGGTGATGATCAGGCTCGGATGCCCGGAGCGGTCGTAGTCGGCGGCATCCACGCCCATGCCAGCCCGGGCCACACCATCTTCGCTGAACGCGATGCCTGCCGCGACCGCCTTCTCTTCAAAAGTGCCGTTGCGCTTGTTGAGGTAAAGCTTGTTGGGTTGCGTGTCGTTCGCCACCAGCAAGTCCGGCCAGCCGTCGCCGTTGTAGTCGAGCATGGCGATTCCGAGGCTCTTCGAAGTCGGATCTGCCAGTCCGGCTTTTTGCGTAGCATCCTCAAACTTGCCGCTGCCCAGGTTGTGCCACAGCCGCAATGAAGTGCCCTTGTACGACTCCGGCGTGCAGTACGACTTGTGCACTCCATCGAGCGTGCAGTAGAGGTCCGACTGCGGAGACCACTGCACGTAGTTCGCAACCACCAGGTCCAACTTGCCGTCGCGGTCATAATCCACCCATGCCGCGCCGGTCGAAAATTCCTGGGGTCCCCACATCCCGGCCGACTTGGTCACATCGGTAAATGTCCCATTGCCGTTGTTGTGGAACAGATGGCTCTGCCCGACCGCGGTGATAAACAGATCGTCGTATCCATCATTGTCGTAGTCCCCCACCGCCACGCCTAGCCCGAACATCGAGATCGCCAGGCCTGCTTTGTGCGTGACGTCGGTAAAGGTGCCGTCGTGGTTGTTGTGGTACAGCTTCATGGTCGACGGCGTCTTCCCATGCCCCGGCCAGTCTTCCCCGTTGACCAGCAGAATGTCCGGATAGCCGTCATTGTCGTAGTCGATGAAGGCGCAACCCGGCCCCATGGTCTCCGGCAGCCACTTCTTGCCGAAAGCTCCATTGGTGTGTGTAAAATGAATTCCGGCTTGCGCAGTGACGTCGCGGAACGTCACGGTTTGAGCAGGCGCAAACGAAACGCCTAAGGCAACGAGAAGGACTGGAAAGACGACTCGAATTTTCATGGCTGCAGGGCCCCGGCCGAGGCGGTCTGCAGAGACGGCGCGTGGTGCTTTGCCCCAGCGATCGCAGACGCGCCCGTCAGCGGCAGAGGCACCGACACGTGCTCGTGGATGTTCTGGCGTTCGTTGTTGTCGTCGGGATGCAATTCGCGATAGCGCCCGGTGATGGCCTGGGAGGCTTCATCGGCCTTGAAACGCAAGTAGCGCTCTTCGTGCTCCTTGGCTAATTTCTCATTCCCCAAACCACCGTAGCACAGCATCAGGTTGTAGTGGGCCTGTAGATCTTCGGGGTCAATTTCCAGCACGGATTCCAGAACTGTGACCGCGTCGGCATATTTGCGCTCTAGGAACAGCGTGCGGCCCAGGTCGTTCAGCGCCACGCGGTCCTTCGGATATTGCGCGAGCACCTTGCGCAACTCAGCGATGGCGCCGTCGTAGTTGCCGTCCGCGCGCAACACCTTGGCATAGAAGAAGTGCTCTCGTGCGAGGTTGGGATTCAACGCTGCCGCTTTCTGCAGCACGGTGCGCGCGCGGTCCATGTCTCCTTCCTGCACCGCAGCACGTCCAATGTTGATCCAGCCGTCGGGGTTTTTCGGATCGGCTTCAGTGGCTCTCACAAACGCTGCCTGCGCGCCCTTCAGATCGCCCTGCAACAGCAGGCCAATGCCGTAGTCGTTCCAGCGCGACCAGTCACCGGCTTCAATCTGCACTTTCGCGGCAGGCGCAGCTGCGGTGTGCGATACCACCGGTAGGGTCACTTCATCCTCGGCGAGCGCAACCACTGGCAGGTTCGGAATCTTCTGCTCCTTGGCTGAGAGGCCCTGCAGCGGTGCTGTGAAGGTAAACATCCGGTCATCGTAATCCTTGGTGACTTGCAACGCGGGATTTCCGGCTTCGGTTTGTCCCGCGAATGCGAACTGCGTGTTCCACCAGGAGAACTTGCGGTAACAGAGGCGGGCGTGCAGCGTGATCTTATTGCCCGCATTTTCGGGAATGTGCATGCGATAGTGCACCGTATCCGCAGCGCCCGGAGGAATGAGCCGCACATAGACGACCGCGCGGGTAGACCAGGCATTGCGTTTATTGATCACGTTCCCATGCTCATCAATTTGCAGCGAGCGGTAGAAGTGCGCGCCCTTCTCCACCGGGCCTTTGCCGTTATCCTCCACCATGCCGCTCCAGAACAGAATCTGCCCTTTGTCGTCGGTCGCTTTGAGTTCAAGCCAGGTGTCGGGAGCGTCTACGGTTCCCCCCGGAAAGAAGTGACCGATCTTCTTGGTGCGCACCACCACGTCCACCCGGACCGTGTCGCCACGCCGCAGGGGCGGCTGTACCCGGTTTAGTGGTGCGGTGACGGGGGCAACCTCTCCGTTGGTGCTGGGCGTGATCTTGGCCTCTGCCTCTTCGCCTACCGCAAACGTCGTTGAAAGATCGTTCTGTACCGACGCGGCTCTGAGCGGCCCCTGTTCCGGCGATAGCGCAAAAATGTCCACGCTCAGGATGCCGTTCTTCAGGAAGTCTTCAGTGGTTTGCAGTTGCGTCGCGTCTTCGTTCGCAGTTGGTACCGCGGTGTTGGCTCCCGGGAAGCGATGGGAGTGCACGTAGCCGTTGATGTTCCCCATATCCTTCGAAGGCTCCAGCGGCATGTGGCAGTCGGCGCATTGCATCGGCTTCTTGGGATAGTAGAAGGAGCGCGCGCCCTGCCCTGAAATCCCGCTGGCCTGCCAGTTGTCGTACTCGTTGAACCCGCGGATCCAGCGATAGCTGTTCACCGGAACGTCCAGGTGCACCTTGTGGCACGCCGAACAGAACTCCGCCGTCTGATTCCGCATAAAAGGCTTAAGGAAGACGCGCCGGTGCGGCTCGGGATTCATCTTCACGACGAAATCGTGGAGAGTGCGAATCACCGGGTTCTTACTCGCAGCCAATTCGTGCAGTTTTGGGTATTCCAGGTAGAAGTCCGCCTGGCCCATGGTGCTTTTAACGCGCGCGATCGAGTGGCACATCATGCAGCCCAGCCCAGCCTGGGCGGGAGGCGAGTGCACAAACTCCTTGATCGGCCGATCCATCAGGCCGGCATACAACACCGCCGGATCATGGCATCCGCCGCACCACTTGGAAGGATGCGTGCCGATCGTGTCCTGCATGTACTCGATGCTCTTGCGATACCACTGGTTATTGAAGGAGGAGAAGTGGTGCATCGAGCTATACCACTGGTTGTAAATATCTTCGTGGCAGCGCTTGCAAGAGTCCGATTCCATGAAGAACTTGCTGGGAATCTTTTGTCCACCCATGACCTGCGCGGAACTTGGGAAGAACTGGCCCTGTGCTCCGTCGCCTTCCCCGTTCATGGAGGCAGGCGGCATCTGGGGGTTCTGGATCCGCGCGCTGTTGAGCCATCTTGCGTCGCGCAGGTACCACGCCAAGGCTCCGAACGCAGCAATGCCCACCAGGCATACCGCCAGACGGGCAACCTGCGAAGGAAATGATTGACGCGGCTCCTTTTGCCGCAGAAGGAACGCCGCGATCAGGAAGCCAACCGCAGCGGCGGACAAAACCATGTGCGCGTACATCAGGTTCCAGTCGGCGCGCAGTGTACCGGTGCGGATCAGGACCAGCCCCAACCCAGCCCCAGCCAGCAGCAAGAGAAATCCGGAGGCGGTGATCCAGTTTCCCTCCCGCAACAATGACTTCAAGTACACGAGGAGCAGGGCCGTCGCCACCACGCCGCCCGCCACGTGCAGCAGCACCACGCCCGCATAGATCACGTTGGGCTGGGGAAATGCATACAAATATGCCGCGGAGCCGGTAAGGAAGAGGAGCAATGCGAAGAAAACCTTGCGACCAAGGGAAAGCGGCTGACTCATGAAATCGTTCCGTCCCCGCGTGCCCGCGGCGCCCACAACACAGCGAGCATGGTTTTGGGAGTGGCCTAAAATCTTACGGCTCTGAAGGATGGAACGTAATAGTATAAAAATACTAGCTGCGGGCTTCGCCCTCCGCGTTATTCAAATTGGCGTGAAGCCCCACCGATCGCAACGAGAGTCGACCGCCCGGACGTGGCAAGCCGCGTCTCTACCCCGAGCGTGCCGCAAAAAGAAAAGCCGGGGCAAGCCCCGCTCTATCGGTCACGAAATTGGAGGAGGCTGGAAGCCCAGCCCCTTCCGTTCCACCTCCGCCGCAACCGCCAGCACCAGCTCTTCTTCCCAGGGCCGCCCGACAAGCTGTACTCCAATCGGCAACCCCTCGCCTGATTTTCCGGAAGGCACCACGGCACCAGGGAATCCCAGCAGATTGAACCATTCCGTGTAACTCCAGGCGTCGAGGTACTTCACCGTGTTTTCCCCGATCCGCCAACTGCGCTCCCCATGATGAAAAGCAGGAATGGCAGCGGCCGGGCAGAGAAGGATCGGAAACACTTCCATCTGGGCGAGGATTTTGCTGCGCAACTGGTCGCGCAGGATCCAGGAATCGAGCAGGGTATCGCCGGTATGGCGAGGCCCGGCACCCGCCCAACCTAAATACTCTTTGAAGATCGGGGAGAGCTCGCCCTCACGGCCTTCGGCATCCCTCCCCAACAGCATTCCGCCGGCAACACCAAACCACTGCCACCACAATTGCCGCGCGAGCTCAAGATCGTCAGGACGAAACGGACCCACCGTGAAGCCGGCACCTTCAAGTTTTTCGACCGCGCTGTGGACTGCGGCTCGCGTCTCCCGCGTGACTGGCGTGCGCCCATCGTCTTCAAAGTAGGCAATGCGAGTCTGCTGAAGTTGCTCGCGAGAAATTGGCCGCAGCGGGACAGGCGCTGCACAAGGATCTCCGTCATCCGGTCCAGCCATCACCTCGAACAGCGTTTGCAGATCTCCCACGGTGCGAGCCATCGGCCCAACCACTCCGATGAGTGCGAAGGGGCCGGCCGACGGCGGATAGTGTCCGGTGGATGGAATGCGCCCCGGGGTGGGTTTCAATCCACAGATGCCGCAGAAGTGCGCCGGCACCCGGATCGATCCGCCTCCATCGCTGCCCACACCTCCCGCAGAACATCCCGATGCAATCGCCGCTGCCTCTCCGCCGCTCGAGCCACCTGCGGTTCGCGACAAGTCCCATGGATTATTGGTGCGCCCGTAAAGTAGATTGTCCGTCTCCCAGGCCATCAGCATCTCGGGGGTGTTGGTCACGCCCAGGATGATGGCTCCAGCCCGTTTCAAACGCGACACCAGGGGCGCGTCCAGAGCTGCCACCGTGCCCATGCGCAAGCGAGTGCCAACCTCGTGAGCATACCCTGCGACCGCAACCGAATTCTTGATGCTCAGCGGGACTCCATGCAGCGGACCGGCAACCTCCCCCCGCATGATGGCAGCTTCCGAGACCTGCGCCTCCCGCAAGACACGATCTTCATCGACCTGGATATACGCATTCAGCCGGGAATTGAGCCGCTTGATCCGACTAAGATGCGCTTGGATCAGCTCAACGGGTGAAATTTTCTTTTGTCGAATCTGATCCGCCATCTGTCGGGCGGAGAGAAAATTCAATTCATCCATGCAGATAGTCCGGCACAGGAGGGGCAATCGAGTCTAGCACGCAAAATTCTCGCCAGTGCTCAGACCCCGCATCTGGGTGAAGCGCTCGAGCCGTCGCGGAAGACAGGTGGCCCTAATGAACGCCACTCCCGCCCCGTGAAGCCAGGTCGCAAGGTAAGAAAGGGGGCGCCGGCACGGGCCAGAGATCCGTACCGGCGTTTCTGCCGGCAGTGCAACAACGCTAGTGGACTGGCAAATGCACGGCGCGGGCCGGGGCGTGCGTCACCGGCGAACCACGCCTGCGCGAGCTTCTGCGTGCTTTCTTGTTCACCCATTCGCGCAATTGCCGCCTCGAAGCGGATGTGATTTCGCTGAATAGGATTCCCGCGCGGCCAGCCTCGTCGGCCCAGATCACTTCCCCGCTGCCCTCGATCATGTGCGCCGTACCGGGAAGGATGAAACGAATGGGAACCTCGATCGCCGGCAACGGTTCGGACGCCTGGACCGACAATCCGTCCTGGCTCACTTCCAATACGAGCGCTGGGATCGGACATACGTCCGCGAAGCGCAGGTAGACCATCGAGTCCACTGGCTCCCGCCGTGAGCGCCGCCGGTCCGATTGCATGAAGGCTTGGCCCGCTCGCAGCGATCGCATCACCTGGTCGGCGTTCAACGGTTTGTACAGAACGAAATTGGCTCCCGCTTGATAGGCGCCGCCAATGTCGGTGTGGATCCCGATCATGGCAAACACTACGGGACGCCGCTGGGGAGGAGCTAATCGCGCCATGCGCGTCACCGTGGCCGCTCCAGGCAGATCGAAGTCCACGATCAGGGCAGAATAAAAACCCTGGGCAAGCAATTCCATCGCTTCCGGCGCCGTCATGCACGCTTCTTCGTCGATGTCGAATTGATCCAGGGCCGCCACCAGCATGCGCAGTGCTTCCATTTCGCGGCACATGAGCAGCGCATTCAGCTTCATAGCGCCGAGCTTATGCCCGCAGTACCCCGGGGTAAAGTCACGCGGGTAATCGCAGGACTCTTACTAAAGTAGGGATGCGGTAGGCGCGCGGAAACGCTAGGCGCCCACCAGCTTTTCCAGACCGGCCTTGTCGCGGATGACTAAAGTGGAGCCGCGCAGTTGTGCCAGCTGCTTATCACGGAACTCGCCCAGTACGCGGGTGACGGTTTCCCGCGATGTGCCGATCAACTGCGCGATCTCTTCATGCGTGAGCGACACCTTGATGCGGGTGCCTTCCTTTGTGTCTTCCCCATCGGTTGCCCACTCCAACAACAAACGGGCCAGCTTCTCCGAGACGGAGTGCGACAGGCCGAGCGACCGGATCATCTCATAGGCATTTTGGCAGTTATGGCTCAGGTGTTGGGCGGCATTCAGGCAAGCGTCACCGTGGTTCTGCAGAAAGCGAAGGAAGTCGTCGCGGCGCACGAAATCCAGCTGACAGGGCTGCAAAGTCTCGCCGGTGAGCTCATACGGCTTTCCGGAAACCGTGGCATGGAGACCCAGCACTTCACCCGCTTGTGCGATGCGCAGGATCAACGTCTTGCCATCCCGCGAGGTGGTAGAGAGCTTCACCCGTCCACTGCAAACGATGTAAATCCCCCGCGGCGCCTGGCCTTCCACAAATAACACCGCACCCTGCGGATAAGCGCTGGCATACTTTACTTTTTCCAGGTCTTCCAAGGACGACTTGGGTAGGTCACAAAAAAAACCGGAGTGCCGCAGCTTACAGATCACGCAGTTTTCCGTAATCTGGATGCCGTAGGGTGAGTTCATATAGTTTCCTTGAGCGGACTATAACATTTGGCGTTGTGATTTGCATCACAGGTGGATGGAGTGGGAACCCCCGCTGGTTCCGGAAGGGATTCGAGTTGAAAGTCCTAACCCGCTGTTGCCGTGTTCCATTTTTTGTCCTCTTTCTTGTTTTTCCGCTGCTGCCCGCCAACGCCCAATCGGCTCTGCCGGATAGCCCTTCCTTCAGCAGGGGCATGGCAGCGCCCGCTGAGGGGACCGATGCCCGGGGTTTCCCCGCCTCGGCCTCGTCACCGCAGACGCCCCAATCCCCCTCCTCCGATGCCGATTACTCAGTGAAGGGACTGCTCAAGCGCGGCCTGCAGGATCAAAAAGACATCTACACCCTGCCTCTGCACCGGCGGAATCTGAAGTGGACCGCGCTGTTCCTTGCCGGCACGGCTGGATTGATCGCGGCCGACAAGCACATCTCCGGCGAGATCGGGACCGAGCACAGCAATGTCAGCAACACGATCTCCGATGTCGGCCTTTATTCCATGATCGGAAGCGTCGGCATCCTGGGGCTTTCCGGCTGGAAGACCGGCGATTCGCACGAGCGCGAAACCGCGTTCCTCGGCGCCGAAGCGTTTGCCAACAGCGGCATAGTGTTAATCGGCACGCAACTTATCGCCGGACGCCAGCGCCCCCTCGAGGGCAACCACGAAGGCGACTTTTGGAAGAACAATGCCCTCGACAGCTCTTTTCCCTCCGGTCACTCAACGTTCACCTGGACCCTGGCGAGTGTGGTCGCTCATGAATATCCCAGTGCCTGGGTGCAATTTCTTACCTATGGCACGGCCACCACGGTTTCGATCACCCGCGTCACCGCGCTCAAGCATTTTCCCGCCGATGCCGCCGTCGGAGCGGTGTTTGGCTACTTCATCGGCCAGCATATTTTTCATTCGCACTGCAAGTTGGGACTGAGTCCCAGTTGCCATCGGAACCGAGACCAGTAGGGGCTACTTGTTCCGAGAGAATGCCTACGCGGTGGGAGCAGGCAAGTTACAAGGCAAGAGTGGAGCAGTTCCAGGAATTCAGGAATCGGGTCTCGACGATGCGCTACGCCAGGGAGCTACGACTTCGCAGCCTCTTCGGGATAGAACTCCTCCATGGGATAGCCGGCGTCCTCCCACGCCTTCAGGCCGCCCAGCAGCGGCCGGACGCGAGTCACCCCAATCTGCTTGAGTTGCAGCGCTACCCGAGCGCTGGTAGCTTCGCTGGGTCAAGTACAGTAAAGGATGATGTCGCGATCACGCGGAATCTCGGCGCCGCGCGAGGGCAGTTCATCGGGCGCGATGCGCACCGCGGTGGGCACCATCCGCGGATCTACCAGGAACTCCAATTCATGCCGCAGGTCCACCACAAAGGGCTGTTCGCCCCCATCCAGGGTCGCTTTGAGATCCTGCGGCGAAATCCGCACCACGCGCAGCGACTTGATGAATCTTTGCCGTTGCACGTACTTGTAGATGACATTGCCGATCAAAGCCAGAATTAATAACGCAAACAACCAGCCCAGAGCCTCTTCCAGCAAAACATCGATGGGCAGCTTACGGGCCGGGATGTAGCCGGCCAGCGCAAAGCACAAGGCCCAGATCAGCGACCCCAACGCATTCAGCAGCAGGAAGCGCTCGCGGGGCATCGCGGAAAGCCCGGCGATCGGCGCCGCCAGATGGCCCACGCCAGGAAGAAATTTCGACAGGATCAGCGCTTTGGTCGTCTGTCTTGCAAATTGATCCTCCGACTTTCGCACGCAGGAGTCGGGCTCGAGCGAGATCCTGCACACCAGCCGCAATACGGACGAGCCGCGGAGTCGTCCCAGCTCATACCAGAGTATGTCGCCAATCTCAGAGGCTACGACGGTGACGGCAACGATCGCTGTCAGACTCAGTTCCCCTAAACCGGCGACCGCCCCCGCAGCAATCATGACCGGCGTCATGAGGAGGGGAAGACCCACACGCTCCAGCAGCGCGAACAAAAACAACCACACATAACCGTGCCGCACGATCGATTGAACGTCCGGAGTCACACGCTCCCCCAGGCAGAATGTCTTGGCCTTAGATTACCCCAACTCTCGCAAAGATCCACTTTCGGCCCGGTAGAGACGGGGCTTGCCCCGTCTTTCGGAGAATCCGCGGCGCACGCCCGTCTGGGAACGTGCATCACGCGTTTCCACCAGCGTCACCGCCAAGATGCGGCAAGCCGCGTCTCTACCCGGAGAAAGTGCCTATAAAAGAAAAGCGGGGCTCGAGCCCCGCTCAAAAGGAGGATCTTCTAAAAACTTAATCGGCTGCCATGCCTTGCGCTTCCTGCTGGAACTGACCCCGCAGCTGCATTTCAAGTTCCGCCAACTGCCGGTCGATGTTCCCCTCCGCCTGGCGCCGCTTGATGATGATCTCGCGGTACCGGCGCAGGAAGTAATCGATCGTTTCCACGCGGATCCGGATTGATCCCGACGGCTTGTTCTCGTCCAGATCCTTGAAGCAAAAGTAGGGCGTTCCGGAGTTCTCAATGATGCCTTCAATCACTCCATAAATCGGAGCATCGTGGCCGCACTTGAAGCTCGACATCTCCAGCGCCACCAGGTTCGGATGGCGCGCCGTGAACTTCGCCGCCCAGATCTTGTGATTCGTGCTGCAGGAATACGAGTTCTTCCAAACATCGGTGATTTCCAGCGGACTCTTAATCACGCCCGCCTGCAGCTCTTCGCCGAACAACCGCTCCAGCAGGTCTTCATCCAGCGGCAGCGTGTTCTGCGAGAAGATCGGGTAGCCCAGCTTCTGGAACTCATCCAGAATTTCGTGGTTCAGGCCTGGGTCATGGTGGTAGACGCGGCCCAGCATTACGATGCCGATCCGGTCCTCGCGCTCCAATTGATCCAGCGTCTCCCGCGCCCGCGCGCGAATCCCCTTCTCGTAGGCCGCCATCGCCTGGAAGCCGACCTCGATCGCGCGATCGTTTTCTTCTTCTGACAGGCCCAGGATCGGCTCCCATGCCTTCATCATCTGGAACGCAAACAGCTTGCGCTCCTTAAAGTTGAGAATCGGATCCACGTACGCGATGCCGTTCTCCGCAAAGACGTCGTTCTCCTTGGTGAACGCCGCCTTCACCGTGGCCGGCGTGGCGGTCACGGTCGGGCAGGCATTCGTGCCGGTCAGGTTCACCAGCGGCGAATGCAGCACGTCGTACATCGGGAAGAAGATCACATTCAGCGGCTTCTTCTTGTGCTTTTCCTGGATCAGGTTGTAGACGTGCGGAATGCCGATCTTCGCCGGATAGCACGGATCAATCGCTCCGCGGCTCGCGCCCGCGCGATACAGTTCCGGCGTGGTGTAGTCGGAGTAGATGATGTTTTCCGGCTGCAACCCCAGGCTTTCCAGGTAGCCATTGAACAGCGGGGCGTAGGCATAGGCGTTCAGTACGCGCGGAATGCCGACTCGCAGCGTCTTGCGGGCCTGCATCAGCTTTACGCGATCTTTCGCCGCCTTCGTCCAGGCCCGCCCTGGGATCGGATCTGCCACGCTCTTCGCGTTCACCGGCCGGAACACTTCCTTCGCGGCATAATCCACGTAGTTCGGGTACTTGTCGCGGAGCTGGTCGAGCCCGGCTTTGATGTCTTTCATGTCGTTGACATCTTCAACGGTACCCTTTTCGCAAGTGGCAATGATCAACCGCTGCTCGTTCTGCATCAGCGGGACCTTGGTCACCTTGCCGATCTGGACAATGCTCCTTGACGGGTCGTGATCCGTCTTGATGTCAATGAACGTGCGCAGGCAGTTGTTCTTGCAGAAGTAGCAGCGCGTCTCTTCGTTGCGGGTGGTGCGGTATTCGATCCGACGCACTGCATCCAGCCCCACGAACGTAGTCTGCAGGCCGTTCTTCCACAGGCGCACCGACTCAGTTGCCGCACCGATGGCGCCGGACTCGCCACAATGCTCATGGACAATGATGTCCGCTTTCTTGCCCGATGCGCGGAAGCTGGCATTGATGAAGTCCACCTCCGCCTTCACGACCGCCAGGTTGTTCTGCGTTCCACCCTGCAGCACGAAGCGTGTACCGAGTGCGGCCAAGTTCGGAATGCTGGCCACATAGAGAAACACGTTCTTCGGGAGCACTGCCGCCAGACCTGCCAGAATCTCTTCCGCCCGCCAGCCTTGCCGCTGGAAGTTCACGATGTCGGACTGCATAAACACTGCGCAGCCGTAGCCGAATACCGGCATGGCCTGCGCCGAGAAGGCCAGATCCGCATACTCCTCCACCTTCAGGCCGAATCCTTCCGCAGTCGATTGCAGGAAGTATCCGTTTCCCGCCGAGCACTGCGTGTTCAGCTTGAAGTCCTTCACCCGCCCGTTGTGCAGGATGATGAGCTTGATATCCTGCCCGCCCACGTCGACGATCACGTGCGGATCTTCGTAGAACTTGAGTGCCGATTCGGTGTGCGCCACGGTCTCGACCAGCGCTACATCGGCCTTCAGCACGTCCTTCAGGATGTCCTTGGCATATCCGGTGGTGCCAACCCCCAGCACTTCCAGCTTTGCGCCTTGTTTCTCGACCTGACCGCGCAGGCTCTCGAACATCTCGATCGTGTCCTGGATCGGATTGCCATTCGAGAGCTGGTAGGACTTGCACAGGATGTCGCCGTCCTCGTTGAGCAGCACGGCTTTAGTGGAAGTCGATCCGCCATCGATGCCGATAAATCCACCCACTGTCGAGCCGCTCTGGAAGGCTGCGGGGGTAAATTTCTTCCGCTTGTAGGCTTCCTTGAAGGCGGTCAACTCATCGACTTCTTTCACCAGGCCCTTCGAGCCCGATTTGGCCTTCTCTTCCTGGCGACCGACATCAATGTAGTGGACCAGGTGGTCGATGCCACGGTAGCAACCGACGCAATCATCTTCGCTCTTGCCGAACTCGATCGACCCCAGCGCCGCGAAATACTGCGCGTTGTCCGGAACCTTGATGAGTTCTTCCGGCTTGGCGCCCTCAGGCAGTTGCACCTTGCGCTCCGCCCACATGCGCGGAATATTGGCCTGCCATGCTTCCTTCATGCCCTTGATGAAGGTGTTCGGTCCGCCCAGCAGCAGCACGTGCGGCTTCAGCGTGTTGCCCCGGGTCAGCACGCTCAGGTTCTGGAGCACGATCGCATCGAACAGCGACGCCATCAGCTGATCCGAAGGGGTGCCGACTTTCTGCAGGCCGTTGATATCGGTTTCGGCAAATACGCCGCACTTGCCCGCCACCTTGTGCAACTTGACGCCGTTGTATCCCTGCAGCGCCAGTTCTTCGGTCGGGATTTTCAGCTTGGCATTGATCTTGTCGATGACCGCGCCCGTGCCGCCCGCGCACTTGTCGTTCATCGAGGGAATCTTCTTCTTGCGCCCCGACTCCGGATCATCCTTAAAGACGATGATCTTGGCGTCCTGCCCGCCCAGTTCGACAACTGAGTACACCTCGGGATGGAGCTTCTCTACCGCGAGCGCTACGGCGGTCACTTCCTGCACGAACTTGGCGCCAATCAGGTCGGCCAAAATTCCGCCGCCCGATCCGGTCATGAAGATGCGCGTGTTGCGGGCGTTGATGTGCGCCTCGGCTTCCATGCGCCGCAGGAATTCCAGCGTCTTCTCCGGCTGCTTGGTCTCGTGCCGTTGATAGTCCTGCCAGACAATCTGGTCGCTGGCCACGTCTACCACGATCGCCTTCACCGTCGTCGAACCGACGTCCAGCCCCACCATGTATTGCGTGTGGTGATCGTGCGGCTTCTGCGTGTGATGAAGGACCGCCCGCGGGATCGGCGCGATCTGTATGAGTCCGTTTCCCTTGTGTTCGTGATCGTGCATGAAGTCGTTCTCCGTCCTCAAATCGGCTCGCTGAAAAATCTGTCCAAGATCCTTCAACCAGCGTTGGGAAGGGTACGGCCGCCGCCGCACCGCAAGGCGCCAACATCTCCCGGGCTGTTCCCCGGTCGGCGCCCAAAATGGGACAAACCGGAGGAGCGCACCTCCCCCGGTTCATACCACATTCATGCCGTCTCTTGCAGTGTCAACTCCGACTTTACCGGCAACCGCTCATGCTTCCATTTGCGCCCACTGCGATCCATGCGATCGCTCACGTGCAGGATGAATTGCGCCGCCGTGCCTGCGACGCCTTCGCGGGCCGGCACATGATAGAAGGGCCGCTTGAGTTCCGGATGATCCTCGATGTAGCTCTTGATGTCGTCCAGCCGCTTGCCGGTCGACTTCAGGCACTCTTCGAACTCGAGCTTGGCCTTCACCTTGGCTTCGCCGAGCGCCATCTGCACGCGGCTGTGGGCATTGACTTCGCCCTCGCCCGAGGTTTCAATGGGCAGGAAGATCATGTCCTTGAACTTGTTCACTACGCCCGATTGCACGCCGTCAGACTGCGAGGAAGGCATACATCCGAACGGCTTCAAGGCCAGCACCATGTGGCACAGACGATGCACCGTGTAGTACACGTTCTTGCCCACTTCCAGGTGCCCTTCCCCACCGCGCGCAAACTGGTTGTAGAAGGGATGCGCCAACTCCGCTAATTCTTCCTGTGGCGCCAAATGATGGGTGATACCGCCCAGGTTCCGTGCCACCCGATGATAGAAGTAGTTCCACATCACCTGCCCGGCTCCGATGCCCATCAACTTCTTGCGCAGGCCGAGATCGTTCGCCAGAAGCTTCTTCACCTCGAACCATTTCGGATTGCCGTGCGGACGATTCGCTGGCCACTTCTCCTTGGCATGCGCCTTTGCCTGGTACAGCAGGTAGGCGACCCAGGTGGCGATCGGCTCGACCAGCACTTGCGCGCCTTCTTTCTCGAGGAACGCAAACATGTTGAAGTTGCCGTCGCCTTCCGTGATCTGCGCCCAGAACTCGCCCGTGATCTTCACCACCGGCTTCACGCGCGTGCGATCGATCTCGATCGTGTCCATGTGCTCGCGCGCTGCTTCGAGCGCGCTCAAATAGTCTTTGCCCCACAGGTTTTCGTGCATCTTGCCGAAAACGTTGAACGTGTTGCGCAGAACCTTATTGGTCTTGACCTTTGGCTTCAGCCATTCCGGCGCGTCCTGCTCAATCTCAAAGGACTTGCGATTGCGCATGTCGTCGCACAGCGCATCGACGGTTTCTCGGAAGACCCGCTCCGTCTCGCCCTTGGTCACTTCAAACGGACGAATCTGGTGGATGAGGTCGTTTAGCACATCGCCCATCAGCAGCGCGTTCAGCATGCCGAAGCCGAAATCGATGGTGAACTTCAATCCCGGCTCGCCCGACGCGGCCTTGATGCCGTCGCTGTCCTTGAACAGCAGCACGCGGAAGCCATCGAAACCTGCGTTCTTCAGCGCGAAGCGATACTCGGCCTCGTACATGCCGAACCGGCACGGCCCGCACGAGCCCGCCGTGAAGAACACATAGTTGTTCATGATGTCCTCACGCGGCATGCCCTGCGATTCCAGGAATTGCAGGTACTGCACCAGGTTGCCGACCGTGAAGTAGGTCGGGTTGCACTGCCCGTTGTTGCCGTATTCCTTGCCGATCTGGAAGGCGGAGACGTTCGGCACCGGCAGCTTCTCGCAGTTGTATCCGCAGCCTTGAAATACTGCCCGGATCAGGTCCTCATGCTTCCAGGTGAAACCGCCAAACAGGATCGTGACCCGTTTGCGTTCATCGGCGGTGAACGCCCGCTCCACCGGCTTCTGGAAGTGCTGTACCGGCTCCAAGCCGGCGAGTTTACGCAGGCGCGCCCGCTCGGCGGCCAGCCTTTGGTTCACTTCCTGATCCAGTTCAATATTTACGAGTTTCGTTGCCATTCGCTTCCTCCGGCTTGGGGGTAATCCCTTGGGTTGCGGATAACAAACGGAGCTCCCTCCGCTTGCGAACGCCTGTCAGGTGGGTAAAACAGCAGAAATGTATAGACCGAGCTTGGAACGCAGTCGGACTGCAGGCCGTGAAAACCCCTCCGCCACTCCAGATGAAGAGTAGCGGACGGCTGGGGCGCGGGAGAGGAATCAGGTGTCGCGAAATAGCTTCGGTTCCAGAGCAGCGAACCTTGGGAGATTCCCGTCTCCGTGCCTACGCACTCGATTGCAAAAGGCACTACCACTCCCATATTACTGAATGCCAGTACTTTGCACTTTATACGTCACAATCGTATGTGACGTACATCACATTTTTGATGTGACGTAGATCACAAATTGGCGTAACCCCTTTAGCTTGCCAGCCTTTCCAGCGCGGACCGATCCACAATCGACAAGTTCGATCCGCGCAAACAAATCACCCGCTCCCGCTTCAGTTGCGCCAGGAACCGCGTCACGGTTTCCCGCGTGGTGCAGGTCATTTGCGCGATTTGCTGCTGCGTCAACAGCAACCGGATATTGCCTCCGGTCGCCTCGTTTTCAGGATTCGCGGACATGCGGAGCAGCAACTGGGCTATCCGGCTGGACGCGGTGTGCAGCAACCCAATCGAGCGCAAGCTCTCGAATGCCCGGTGATATTCCTGGCTCAGCGCCTGCACTGCATTCAGGCCGATCTCGGTCGAAGACTGCAAGAACTGGAGGAATTCCTCCCGCTTCACGAATCTCACCAAGCACGGCGCCATGGTCGTCGCGGTCACCTCGTACGAGCTTCCCGCGATGGTCGCGCTCAGCCCCAGGGTCTCGCCCGCTTCTGCGGCCCGTAGCATCAACTGCTTGCCGTCATGGGAACGGGCGGAGATCTTCACCTTGCCTTCACATAACAGGAAGACTCCGCGGCAGGGTTGGTCCTCAACAAAAAGAGTCGCTTGTTCGGGATAGGAAACGGCGAAGCTCAGCCGCTCCAGTTCTGCCAACGGGCCCCCCGTGAGATTGCAAAATGCGCTGTGCCCGCGCACTTTGCAACCGGCGCATCCTTCCACCATTCCGAGTTGCGTTGGCGAAACCAGTGTTCCTCCCCCAGGGTTCAACAAACTTGCATGACAGCCGGAGCGCCCGTTCCATCCGGCGCCCTGGTTCCGCTCAAGCAAAGCTTCCGGTCACACCCTGGAAGCCACGGGATGCCTGCTTCATCACCCACTTGATGACGCGCGTGTCGTTGTAGCAAAAGCCCAGGTTGTGGTTCAGCGTCGAGAAGCAGTGCGTCTGGCATGACTCCTTCATGTGATCGAGCTGTTTCACCTCGAATTTGTGATTCTCGATCGCACCCCAGTCGTGCGTCGCCGAGTACATCGGGAAGCATGGTGCCAGCGAGCCGTCGACCCGGATAATCAGCGAGTTCTGCCCCGCCCGGCAATTCCAGGGCTCGACCTTGCCCTTCATGAAGTCCCGCATATCATTGAGCCGCTTGACCGAGTTCACCATCTTGTATCCCGATTTGTTTTTCTCGATGATCCAATCGATCAGCTCATCCACTTTCGGCCAATCTTCCTTGGTGATGTAGGTGGAATTGTTGTCATAGTGCTTGAAGTGATCCTGCTCGATCATCGGCGACTCGTTGATGTGATAGTCGGTCGCGATGCCATTGTCGTGCGCAATCTCGGTCAGCTGCTTGATGTCTTCGATGTTGTTCTTGCAGATATTCATGTTGAAGAACACCACCGTGCCGTACTTGTACTGCTTGCGCAGCAAGTGATCGAAGTTCTTGCGCACCGGATTGAGGGCTTTCGGGAGACCCGGCTTCTCGTCTACCGCGTCGACGGCAAAATTCACCGTGGCCACGCCCGCGTCTAGCAGCCGGTCGGTGACTTCGGGCCGCATCAGCCGGGCATTCGTCGGGAGGTAGATCCAGAAGCCGAGCTTCGCCGCGTGATACACCACCTTGTGCGCGAACTGCGGGCGCAGCAGGGGTTCTCCGCCCATCAGCGCCAGCACCCGGCAGGTGGTGGAATGCAGCCAATCGATCGAGCGCCGAGCCACCTCTTCCGACATGCCCTTTACGCTGTTGTCGAATGCCCAGCAGTAATGGCAATCGAGGTTGCACTTCCACTCGGTAAACAGGTACGCAATGATCGGATGAAACGGGCCGGGCAGCACTCGCGAACGCATATACGGGAACAGCCATCCCCGCATCGCGCGCAGCACATACGGAGCATTCCACGGCCGTTTGCCGATGCGAGCCTTCGCCAGCATTTCCTCGTAGCAGTCGTCCTGCTGCATCAACTCCGGATACTGCGGGAACACCGGCTCGGGCAACGTCTTGGGGGTCGATGCCGGCATCAGTGTGGGCCGCGGAGCCGGTGCCTTGGTCAGTAGGTCATGCAGTTGGACATCGAGACGGAAAGACGGAGGCGCATCCTCGTCGTGAGTGTATCGCTCTTGCACGGCCGGCATGGGAAACTCCTTTCGTGGCGGAGATCGCTATGGATGCTTGCACTGGAACTGGGGTCCGAGTGGAAGATCAAAGCACCGACAACAGACACAGAGATCCGGTTGGGAAGCTATTTTCCGAAGCTGGGGCGAACAGTACATCGAAACAATATCCGGGTGTATTCGTGCTGCGTGGCCGCGGGTCCCGTTTTATTTTCGGAATTTACAACTGTACAGAATTCGCTGGATGTATAAACATCAATCTATTCGTCTACTATCACTTTCTTACTGCAACAACCAACCAGCCGTCAAATCACTTTCGCGATTTTGTCAATTCGTCTTTCTTTTGCTCTTTTCGAAACGGGATTCTCACTTGAAATCGCGTCTGACCGGGTTTCGAGTCTACCCGGATCGTGCCCCCGTGGCGGCGCGTCACGATCCGATATGCGATATCCAAACCGAGTCCGGTTCCGTGCCCAACCGGCTTGGTCGTGAAGAAGGGCTCGAAGATACGGTTCTTGATCTCTTCCGGAATTCCGGCGCCGTTATCTTCAATCTCAACCAATACAGCCTCGGGCTCGCGCGCAGTACGGATCGTCAAGCGACCATTCCCATTCATCGCATCCAGTGCATTATCGATTAGGTTTGTCCAAACCTGGTTCAGTTCGCTGGGGTACGCGGCGATGACTGGGACGGCGCGGTCGTACTCGCGGGTTACTTGGATGCCCTTGTGGGTCGCGGCGGCGAACATTTTTAACGTACTATCCAAGCCGTCGTGGATGTCCACCTCCTGAAAGGGCGCCTCATCCATGTGGGAATACTGCTTCACCGAGGCTACGATCTCGGAGATGCGCGTCATCGCGTGGCGCGCGTCGGCCAACAGCTCTTCCGCCCGTAAGACATTTTCCAGCCAACTGAGCCCCGCTGAGGCCGCCGCCGGGTCGGTTCCCGCAAACTGGACCTCCAGATCCGCTTTTCGGATCCCCGCCGCAACCAGAGCGGGTGCGGCGATCCACGCCTCCGGCACACCCAGTTGCTGCAACCAGGACGAGAGCGCTTCTTCTTCGTCGGCGCGAGCCAGCGCGTCCAAGGACCGGCGCGTACCCTCCTTCAATTGATCGCGCACCTTCCGGACCGCCTCCCGCTGCTCGTCGGCCAGACGGGAATCGTGGGTTAGCGCATCCTGCTGGAGTGTCCCGATCACGTTGCTCAACTGGTCCAGCGCCCGTTGCGAAGCAGATGCAGGATTGTTGAGTTCGTGCGCCAGTCCGGCCGAGAGCTTGCCCAACGCGACCAACTTTTCCCGCTCACGCAGGTGAGTATCCACTTCGCGGAACCGGCGGGCCATCGCCATCAGCAAGGGTTCGGCGAGCGCCGGGCACTCCGCTACAAAATGCCGGAACTGATCTCCCGAGATCCGCATCACCCGGGTATTCCCCACCGCTCGGCCCGTGGCAATTGCCGGCGATCCGGTCAGCATCGAGATCTCCCCGGTGAACTCCCCCGGCCCCTGCACAACCAGCAGATACTCTTGATTGCCTACTTCTTTAAAGACCCGGATCTGTCCCTCCAGCACCACGAACATGTCATAGCGCGATTCGCCTTGCCGAAACGCGACTTCTCCATCCCGCAGTTCAACCTCGCGGGCATGTCCGCGCAAGCACTCCACCAGGTCCGGAGCTAATCGGGGAAACAGATTTTCGTCTTTCGGATCGTGCAGCATTTATCGGACCTTGCTCAGGTACTGATGCACCATCTGCACTACGACGGAGCCCTCGCCCACTGCGGATGCTACCCGCTTGATCGAACTATGTCGCGTGTCGCCTGCGGCAAAGACACCCGGAACGATGCTTTCAAATAGGAATGGATCGCGCGTTTCATTCCAGCCCTTGGGCCGGTCGCCCTCGCGGGGCAGTTGTGGTCCGGTCAAAAGGTAGCCCCGTTCATCCGTCGGAAGAATACCCCGGAGCCAAGCAGTACAGGGCACAGCTCCGATGAAAATGAACAACGCGCTGGTGGGCACGGTCCGGCTATCGCCGGTGGAACGGTTCGTGATCGTGATCCCCTCCAGATGCCCATTCCCGTGCGCCGAGGTCACTTCCGATTCCGTTTCCACCACGATGTTTGGAATCTGTTGGATCTGATCGATCAGGTAATGCGACATCCCCTTGGCCAGCGAGTCCGAGCGCACAATCATGTTCACGCTGTGCGCGAACCGTGAAAAGTACACCGCCGCTTGTCCCGCAGAATTCGCTCCACCCACCAGGTACACATCCTCGCCCTGGCAGAGCTGCGCCTCCGTCATGGTTGCGCCATAGTACACGCCCGCCTCGCGGAACTGCTCCAGGCCCTCGATCTCCAGCATGCGCCATGACAATCCGCTGGCAATCAGCAAGGCGTGACAGCTGACCTCGCTGTCGTCGCGCAATTTCAAAATGCGGTAGGGACCATCCACCCGCAGACTGACCGCTTCCTGGGGAGACAGAATCTCGGTCCCGAATCGCCTGGCCTGGGTTAGGGCTCTCCGTGCCAAGTCCTCCCCTGTGAGTCCAGAGGGAAAACCCAGGTAATTTTCAATGCGGGAACTCAAGCCGGCCTGCCCTCCCGGCGCCGACCGCTCTACCAGCAGTGTCTTCAACCCTTCCGACGCCCCGTAGACTGCGGCGGCCAGTCCCGCCGGGCCACCCCCCACAATCACGAAATCGTAGAAATCGGTTTCGGCGCGGGTGCGAAGCCCGATCTTCTGCGCAAGCAAGTCGACCGATGGATTCGAGAGGATTTCGCCACCCGGCAAGACCACCGCCGGCAACGAAATGTTCTTCAGATCGGCGTGCGGCAGTAAACGCTGTACCTCCGGATCCGGTGTCGCCGCTTCGACGTCGGTCCACTGATAGGGCACCTGATTCCGCCCAAGGAAGTCCTTCAACTGATGACTCGCCGGTGACCATCGGGTTCCCAGCAAACGCAATCCCAGATACGGCGGACGATACTTTCCTTGCCATTCTTCCAGCAAGTCGTCGAGCACCGGGTAAAGTTTTTGCTCGGGCGGATCCCACGGTTTCAGCAGGTAGTAATGGACCTTGGCCGTGTTGATCGCAGCAATCGCAGCGTTGGTATCCGCATAGGCGGTCAACAGCGCCCGCTTGGCTTGCGGAAACAGTTCCATCCCTTGACCCAGAACTTCCAACCCGGTCATCCGCGGCATGCGCTGATCCGCCAGCATGAGAGCCACGGCATCGCCGCGTCTTTTCAATTGCTGCAGCAGATCCAGGGCGGTGGCGCCCGAATCGGCCGCCAGAATCCGGTAATCCTTCCCATATTTGCGGCGCAGATCACGTTCAACTGCCCGCAACACTTCCGGTTCGTCGTCTACGGTCAGAATGGCTGGTAACGGCATCCGATGTGATCCTCGGGACTCTTCAGGAATTCAAGGTTTTAGACGCAACCGATTGGGTTCAGGATTCGACCTTGCCCAAATTTCACCGTACGCGGTCTCCCGGCATCCTTTTGATACGATGTTTTTCGGAGGATTCCATGGCTCACCAGCACCCACCTCGTTTTCTGAAGATTGTTGATGACTCCAAGAGCCGCATCCGACAAACCACGGTGGATCGCATCAAGTCCCGCCTGGATCAGCACGAGAAGTTTTTGCTCGTCGACGTTCGTGAAGACAACGAATGGCAGAAGGACCACCTCCCGGGCGCCGTCCACATGGGCAAGGGCATCATCGAGCGCGATGTCGAGCAGAAAGTTCCCGACCTGAACGCCGAAATGGTCCTTTATTGCGGCGGCGGCTTTCGCTCCGCCCTGGCCGCTGACAACCTTCAGAAGATGGGCTATACCAACGTCATTTCTATGGACGGCGGCATCCGCGAGTGGCGCGAAAAGGGCTATCCGCTGGTGAAAGACTGACCTCCGGCTCTGTTGTGTTCCGTTCTTTCATTGTCTCTTTCGCATCATTGCGTCCAAGCTGGCCTTTTCCTCGGCGCGCAGTTGGCGCACGCCGCCTTTTGGTAGCTCTCCCAACACCACTGGACCGATAGCCACTCGTACCAATCGCAACACGTCCACTCCGCAGGTATTCACCATCCGCCGGATCTGCCGATTTTTTCCTTCCTCGAGGATAATTTCCAGCCAGCTATTCTTCGCCCCTCCGCGCAGCCGCTCCACGCTCTGTGCTCGCAGCCTCTCACCGCCTTCTGTGACACCGGCGCGGAGCTTCGCGGTCAACTCGTCGATCATCGCCGTAGCCACTTGCACGTGGTAAGTTTTGGCGATGTGCGACTTCGGATCCAGGACCCGTTGTCCCCATTCCGTGTCGTTCGTCAACAGCAATAGGCCCTCACTTGCCTTGTCCAGCCGACCTACTGGAACCACCCACGACATGTCTGGGGGCAGCAGGTCATACACAGTCTCTCGCCCTTTTTCATCCGCCGCGGTAGTAACCACGCCACGCGGTTTGTTCAACATCAGGTAGATGGGATCTACCGCCCTGACCTGCACATCACCCACTTGGAGCCGATCCTTTTCCAAGTGGACCGGCCACTCTGGATTGCGGCGGATCACTCCATTGACCCGGACGTGCCCCGCGCGGATCAGCGCCGCCGCCTGCGACCTGGAACAATATCCGTGCTTCGAGAGCGCTCGCGCCAGCCCTATGTTCCGCATCCGACCCCTCGTGCCCTCATGCTAAACAATGGCGGGAGTTGAGCTTGCGCGAGATTGCACAAGCAATCGTGGAAAACTCCGCCGGACCCATTAGACGTGTCAGATATAATCAAGCCATCGGGATACTTTTGGCACGCGCTGCACAAGCAAAAGTTTCGACCAAGTAGTTGCCTCCTGACTGCCTCGTCGACAGAATCGATTTTGTTAAAGGAAAGGCGCCGTCGAGTGACCCGCATTACTGGAATCGAGGACGATAGCAGGTCGCGCGTACTCCGCGGCCGGCGCTTATGGCTTTACCGCTCATGAAAAATCGGCCCAAGTCCCCTACAGTCGCATACTTTTCCATGGAGATCGCTCTCGATCCCAACATGCCCACTTACAGTGGAGGCTTGGGCATGCTGGCCGGGGACACCCTGCGCTCAGCGGCCGATCTCGGTGCCGCCCTGGTCGCTGTAACGCTGGCCTATCGCAAGGGTTACTTTCGGCAATATCTCGATGCGCAAGGTAATCAGACCGAACAGCCGCAGCAGTGGGAGCCCGAGCGGTCCCTGAAGGAAGTGGAAGGCCGGGTCATCATCGAGATTGAAGGCCGGCAAGTCTACGTGCGCGCTTTTCAATACGATGTCCGGGGAGTGGACGGTGACATCGTCCCGGTTTATCTGCTCGACACGAACCTCCCCGACAATTCCGAAGGCGACCGGCAACTCACCGACTGCCTCTACGGCGGCGACGACCGCTATCGCCTTTGTCAGGAGGTCGTGCTCGGTTTGGGCGGCCTGGCCATGTTGCGCAAGCTCGGCCACGACAAAATTGCCGCCTACCACATGAACGAAGGCCACTCTGCGCTGCTGGCCCTCGGTTTACTCGAACGCCGCCTGGATCAGAGCTTCGCCGGCCGCGTGAAGCAGCTGGATATCGACGGCATCCGGCGTATGTGCATCTTCACCACCCACACGCCGGTGCCAGCAGGACATGATCAGTTCCCGCGTACCCTTGCTCAACAGGTACTGGGCTCCGAACGCGTTCAATTACTCGACCAGACACAAGCCCTGCACGGCGACGCCCTGAACATGACCTACCTCGCGCTGCGCTTCTCCGGTTACGTCAACGGAGTGGCCATGCGCCACGGCGAAGTGTCCCGGGGCATGTTTCCCAACTACGCGATCGCGGCCATTACCAATGGCGTGCACGCGCTGACCTGGACATCGCCCGCATTTTGCGAGCTCTTCGATCAGTACATCCCTGGCTGGCGCACCGACAACAACTACCTGCGCTACGCTATCAGCATCCCGCTCGAAGACATCCGCGAAGCTCACGAAAAGGCTAAGGTCGCTCTGTTTGCGGAGATTCGCCAGCGCACCAACGTTGTTCTCGACCCCAAAGTCTTCACCCTCGGATTTGCCCGCCGCGCCAGCACCTACAAGCGCGCCAACCTCCTGTTCCAGGATCTCGAGCGCTTACGGCGCATCGCCCGCAACGTCGGCCCGATCCAGATCGTCTATGGCGGGAAGGCCCATCCCCGCGATGAGGGCGGCAAGCGCATCATTCGCGATGTCTTTGCCGGCGCCGCCTCCGTCTCTGACTTGATCCGCACAGTCTATGTCCAGAACTACGATTTTTATTGGGGCAAGCTGATTACCAGCGGGGTCGATGTTTGGCTGAACAATCCCATGCGGCCTCAGGAAGCATCAGGAACCAGCGGAATGAAGGGGGCGCTGAATGGTGTACCAAGTTTCAGCGTAATTGATGGCTGGTGGGCGGAGGGCCACATCGAGGGTGTGACCGGTTGGGCCATCGGTAACGCCGAACTGGTGGAGGATCCGGCGTCGGAACTCGCGACGCTCTACGACAAGCTGGAGCGCGAGATCCTTCCCATGTTTTACGGACGCCCGCAGCGCTATACCGAGGTCATGCGCTTCGCCATCGCCCTGAACGGATCTTTCTTTAACACCCAACGCATGGTGCAGCAGTATATGGCCAACGCCTACATGCTGCGTGAGACGGCGACGCCCACCCCGCGTACCAAACCACCGGTCCCGGTCCTGGCACAGTAAATTAGCGAACGTCGAAGCCCGACCGCTATGTCGGCGGCTTTCTTTTTTCTCAGAGCGGCTCAGTCTAGGGTTGAACGCACTGGTAAACTTCCCTCTTTCGGGGAGTCTCAATCATGCACGAGACCACTCTCGGCATTTGCATGCACTCCGGCTGGGGAATACTGGTCGCGGTTTCCGGAGATCCACCTTCCATTGCAATCGTTGAGCGGAGACGCTTCGAAATCATTGATCCCGCAATCTCTGGCGCGAAACAGCCCTATCACCACGCAGCGACGCTAGCGCTTACCGAAGCGGAGAAATATCTACAGCAGTGTGCGGCTGTTTCCGAGCGTCTCGCCGCTGCATTGATTGACGAAGTGGTTCAGCAGCAGACTGACCGTGGTCACCGAATCGTCGGTGCCGCTATCTTGCGGAGCGCCGCTCGTCCCTTGCCGGCACTTTCAAGCATTCTGGCATCGCATCCTTTGATTCATACCGCAGAAGGAGAATTCTTTCGCGACGTGGTGGCCAGAGCTTGCGAAGAATCAGGAATTCCGGTCAGGTCAATCAAGGAACGCGAACTGGAGGAGCGAGCCAAAACAGTATTCGGTGCGGCGACCAACCCAGTGCACCAGGCAATCGCAAAGCTGGGAGCCACCATCGGGCCGCCGTGGACTAAAGACCACAAAATTGCGACCCTGGCGGCATCACTCGTCCTGCCTCGTGAGAAAAACACCGCGTCTACGCATTCCAGGAGAAAGATTGGGTAAAGCGGGGCATGTGAGCCTCCGCATCTTTTCATTCCTTCACGGCTTCAATCTGTTCCACCGAGATTGCGTGGGATTCACCTCTCGTGTACACGTGGCCGGTAATCTTCACCAGTTTGCCGGCGAATGGCAGCAGTTTCGCGCGCACGTCCGTATCGGGCATCTCGGGTGAAATCGGATGGTAGACCTGTTCGTCCTTGGTCAACACGACCAGCGGCGAACCCGCGCGCACGCACGCTTCAAGGCACCCGTTAGGCAGCGGCTTTACCACTTCGTGGAAGCGGTGTACGCAGCCACTGTCGCGCAAATAGCCGACAATGGTTGTCTCCGGTCCCTCAGTTTGGTGCCCCGCCTGTGCCAGTCCCAAAGTAGCTACACACAGAATCATTCCAATGCGAGCGATCGTCTTCATGAACCTCTCCCAGCGGCCTGGCTCATGCCGGGCAACGACATCAGACTAGCGCTCGCCCATGCAGGTATGTTTCAATACAGATTGAACTATGGAAGCTGAATCTATCACGCGCATAGCTGGACTGATCGGCGAGTCCGGGCGGATTCGCATGTTGACCGTAATGCTTGATGGCAATGGCCACCCGGCTTCAGAGTTAGCCATCGCTGCCGACGTGTCAGCACAAGCCGCCAGTTCCCATCTCGCCAAGCTCCTGAAAGGTGGCCTGATCGTTTCCGAACGTCACGGGCGCCAGCGTCTGTTCCAGCTAAAGAACACCGATGTCGCCGTAGCGGTCGAGGCGCTGGGAGCGCTCGCAACCCAGAGAGCCTCGCCGCATGCTATGCCCGAATTGCGCTTCGCCCGCACCTGCTATGACCATCTGGCGGGAGCGCTGTCAATCGCAGTGAGAGACAACCTGCTCCAGATGGGTGCGCTTCGCAGTCACCAGAATGATTACGCGCTTACGCAGCAGGGAGAGCGCTTCCTCCGCCGGCTCGGAATCGATGCTGCGCCGCTGCGCACCCTGCGTCGATCCTTTGCGCGCAAGTGCCTGGACTGGACCGAGCGTCATCACCACATTGGAGGCGCAGTGGGAGCAGCGCTCCTGAGCCGCTTTTTCGAGATGAAATGGATTGCGCGCCTGCGCCAGACTCGCGCCGTGCGCATCACCGAAGAGGGCGAACGCCAGTTCGAAAAGATGTTCGGAGTCCGCTGCGCAGGCCTCCGATTCCGCCAGCGGTAATTGGCGATAAGCGTTCAGCCAATTCGATCCGCGCAGCAACGCCGCCTCACAGGCTGAATGCTGACTGCTGAATGCTACTTCCCAGGCTTCAAAACTTGTGCGAGTTGCGCTCTCGGGACGGAAACCTGTTCGCCCGTCTCCTGATTCTTCAGCGCGAAGCTGTCCGCCTTCACCTCGTTTTCCCCGACGATGAGCACATAGCGCGCACCCACCTTGGCAGAAGCCTCGAATGACTTCTTCAGCTTAAAGCGGTCGTCGCCGAGTTCAACCACCAGATCATGCCGCCGCAACTCACGCGCCAGGCGCGCCGCCTCGCGATTCATGCCCGCTCCCAGGGGCGCAATATAAACATCCGGCTTGCGCAGCACAGCTTCGGCTGACTCCGCCAGCGACATGACCAACCGATCTTCCCCAATGGCAAATCCAATGCCGGGCGCCGCCGGACCGCCCAGCGCCTCCGATAACCCGTCATACCTCCCGCCGCCGAGAATCGCATTCTGCGCGCCCAGCGCCCCATGAGTGAACTCAAAGGCGGTCCGCGTGTAGTAATCCAGACCGCGCACCAGCCGGTCATTGAGCACGTACGGCACGCCAATCGCCTTCAGGATCGCCTGCACTTCCTCGAAGTGCGCCCGGCAGCCCTCATCGAGAAACTGGCTGATGCGCGGCAGCTTTTCAATGATCGGCTGATCCTCGGGCACCTTGCAGTCAAACACGCGCAACGGATTGGTCACGGCCCGCCGCTGGCAGTCGGAGCACATTTGCCCCACCACCGGCTCGAGCGCCTTGCGCAGAGCTTCGTTGAAGCGCGCCCGATCCGCCGCGCAGCCCACCGAATTCAGTTGCAGCGTCCAGTGCTGGATACCGAGACGGTCCAGCAGAGTGGCCAGCATCTCGAGAATCTCGGCATCCCGCGCCGGCGACTCGCTGCCCGAACTCGGCGGGCCAATGACCTCCGCATCGATCTGGTAGAACTGCCGATAGCGCCCCTTCTGCGGTCGCTCCCTCCGAAACATCGGGCCGATGCAGTAAAACTTGTTCAGCCCGCGATCCCCAAGCTTGTGCTCGATATACGCCCGGACGATTCCCGCCGTCGCTTCGGGCCTCAAGGTAAGCGATTGCCCCTTATCGCTCTCGGCGCGCCCGCGATCCTCCCAGGTGTACATTTCCTTGGCGACGATGTCGGTTTCTTCGCCCACCCCGCGCGCAAACAACTCGGTCGCTTCAAAAATCGGCGTGCGAATTTCCTGGAAGTTGTAGGCGCGAAACACGTCACGCGCCGCGCTCTCCACAAAATTCCAGAGCGCCGTGTCGGGCGGCAAAAGATCGCGGGTTCCTCGAATCGCTTTGATCACAGGCTTGTAGTCATACCCCGGTATTTGCTGGTCAACCGCTCGTTCTTGATGATCGGTGGAAAGACTGGGCTGCACAGGGACGTCTTTTTCGTGAATGTCGCTCTCGGATCGCGCAACCACTGAACGCCGCCCGCTCTCGACTTCCGTTCGATCATATCAAGGTTGCGCCGGTTGTCGACCTTGGCGAGGACCACACCGAAGCACGAAGGCGCCGCATGAAGCGCCTTCTTCAATGGCTCCGTAAAACAACATCGGTGGCGGGAACGACGTTCCCGCGGCATCTACCGCGTCCGCATCGCCAATCGAGCGATCGCAGAGCCTTCAAAATCCGCCGGAAGCCTTTTCTCTAAACCCGGGCGCTGGTAAAGTGTCTCAACGCGTGTATGAAGCTTTCGGTCGTCATGCCGGTCTACAACGAGCGGGTCACGCTTCGACAGATCGTCGAACGCGTCCTGGCCGTTCCCATGGAGATCGAACTCCTCTGCGTGGACGACGGCTCCAGGGACGGCTCGCGCGAAATTCTTGCCGAGCTTGGACAAACGCATCCCCGGGTTCGAGTGCTTCTGCAGCCGCAGAACCAGGGCAAGGGAGCGGCTCTGCGCCGCGGCATCCAGGAAGCCACTGGCGACTTCGTCCTCGTCCAGGACGCCGATCTGGAATACGATCCCGCCGACTACCCCGGCCTGCTGGCCCCGCTGATCCAGGGCAAAGCCGACGTGGTATACGGATCCCGCTTCATGGGCGGCGCGCCCCACCGCGTGCTTTACTTCTGGCACTCGGTCGGCAACTGGATCCTGACCCTGCTCTCCAACATGCTGACCAACCTGAACCTCACCGACATGGAGACCTGCTACAAGGCCTTCCGCCGCGAGGTCATTCAATCCATCCGGCTCGAGGAGAACCGCTTCGGCTTCGAGCCCGAAGTGACGGTGAAGGTGGCCAAACGCCGCCTGCGCGTCTACGAAGTGGGCATCAGCTACTCCGGCCGTACCTACGAGGAAGGCAAGAAGATTGGCTGGAAGGACGGGCTGCGGGCCCTCTGGTGCTTGGTCAAGTATTCGGTCAAGGAACCGGTGGCGCGAGTAACGCAGGAAACGGCCGAAGCGCAGGCGCTAAGAACTTCGAAGGTATGACGCTGTATTCCGCTTGGGAGTGACGATGCGTGCAGACTCGTCCGAAGCGCTAAGGCGCGACTGGATCAAGGAGACAGAGTTTGCCCACTGCTCCGACTTAACAACAAAGCTATTGACCCCTCCTTGCAACAACTAAGCAACTCCCCCCCACCCTAAGCGAGCGGCCCTTTGCGATCTTGGACAACTCCCACTGAGTCCAGGCTGTAAGTACGCGCTTGGCCACTGGATCGCTGACCTCGTGTTCTGACAAACAAACTTTCTCCGGACTTCCCTTTATGGCGAGCCCCAGGCGGTGGGGCAACACGCGGCGAAAGAACATCGGAATCGGGAGAAAGCTGAAGATATAAGTTGCAAACTCAACAGCGAACCCTGCTTTCTCTATCACGCGAGTCAGTCTTGCCAAATCGTAACGTCGAAAGTGGCCCGCCACATGGTCCGCATGCGACCAGAGCCAAGAGTACGCTGGGACCGTAATATAAAGCCTGCCGCCAGGCACCACTAGCCGTCGAGTCCTGCTCAGGAATTCAACATCATCGGGTACGTGCTCAATCACATCGAACAGACCCACGGCTGGGATAGTTTCTTGTGATACGCCTGCATCCTCAAGGGTTGACCTCACAACGTGCAAAATCCCGCGCTTGATAGCATTTCGAACACCGGCGAGCCCCGGTTCGACGAGAACCACCTCGAAACCGGACTCCTGAAGCGCGCGGGCAACGAACCCGTTTCCACCACCAACATCAAATAGAGCACCATCGGGAGGAAACTGCCGGATGGCTTCAAGAATGCAATGATTCCGGTGCCGAAACCAAAATGAAGACTCCTCCACCATGAAACAGAAGACGTTCCCATCCTCAGGATACGAGACATCCGAAAGTGCCTCGGAAGTCCACCATCCCTCGGAGTGAAGCTCGAGGTTTGTGCCGATCTCTCGAAGGCTGGGTATAGGCATGTCAGTTACTCGTCCGATGGTCGTCGGCTCGGCTCGGCAAACTCACCACGTAAATCTTCGCCTTCCCTTTCATTGCCAAGAGGCTGATTTGGTCTCGGTCATGCACGAGGCGCGCAGGCCACCAATCCCAGCCCCCTCCCCCGGAATAAAGCAGGAACCTCGAATACTTCGCCGCAAATGGATCATACTCATAGAGTTGGAGAGGCAAACAGGATCGCAGCGCGAGCAGAGATTTGTCGAGATTATCCGTACCTGCGTACAGTGTCGCCTGCTGTGGATCCACAACACTGACAAGTCGGCGCGCCAGTTCGGGTGGCGCATAATACGAGAATTGAACGAAATCATGAGCATCAGAGATCACGACAGGCAGTTGAGGGTATCCAGCGGCATTCACAAGCTCCTCGACATCAGCTGTCGGCGAAATTCTCCTGCCTCGAGAACCAACGCGATGTATCCATCCAATACCCTCCTGCAGGGTTACCGCGATTACTACGAAAACCACAAATAGCGCCACTATTTTGCGATCCACTCGAGCAAGGATGTACCCAGCCGCCAGTGGAAATCCCAGTAACGACGGAAGCATATACCGGTAGGTAAATCCACCATGGGTCAGCTTCGTGACCGCAAGAACAATGAGTGGAACAAGCAATAACCCGCAGATGAGTACACATTCCTGGAGAGGCAGGCTTAGAGGGTCCGGCTCACTTCTAGATCCAATTCTTTCTTGAGCCCAGGTGATGATTACTCCGACGGCTGCGACCGCGGCCAACGCCGTGCCGAGCGGCCCAGGCGAACGGAAGAACCAGCCATAAGTCTCCATTGCGGTGCTTAACGCCGGTGTTGCCCAAAATCCGGCATGGAAATACGCCCTGACTGCAGACAGCAATGGCCAAAAGGCAACAATCGGTGCAAGCCCACAGCAGATGGCAAACCACACAGTCGGCCGGAACCGGCGCTTTTCTAGACAAAAGGCAGTTTCCGCCAAACCAAACACCACGAGGACAAAGACAGCATAGTAGTGGGTCGATACAGCAGTTGCTAGGCATAGCGCCAAAAGGACTGCGGACCACACAGCCTCAGCGCGCTGATAGCACACCAATGCCAGCGCAATGAACGCCGTCATCAGGCTGTAAGCGCGAGCCTCCACCGAGTAAGGCTCAAAAAGCACCGTTAGCAATAAGGATGCTGCGCAGACAAGTGCGATGATGCCACCACTTCGCCTCCGGATGAAGGCAAACACAGACAAGAGGATGCAACAGAATCCTAGGATTGAAGGCAAACGCACTGCGATATGTGGGTCTAGTGGGAGCTTGTCGGCGCAACGTTCGAGCAGGAAGAAGGGCGGAGGAAAAGCATCTACCACGCGTCGGAGAGCATCCCACATCCCTGAGATCGTGGGCAGACGGACAATAGCTAGCGTGACAATTTCATCCGTCCAAAAAGGCTTGGATTCAGCGCTCAAGACAGCAACAGCGGCGCAATACAGAACCAAAGCCCCACATCCATAATTCGCCAGCTTCTCGTGGTTCCACTTCGCCACTGTGCTGTAGAGACGCGCCTTTGTCGCCCGTTCGGGCGACTCGACAACGTCCAGGGTACCTCTCAAAACAGGGTCATCCATCACAGGTCTCGGAAGCCGGAGTTAGCGTCGGCGGAGCCCCAGCACGCTCAGAAAAAAACTCGCAAATACCGTTTGGGCGCCTAGGACCAGGAGCAGAGCTGCCGGAATCACCACGCGCATGGTGTGAGGGTAGTCCAGATTGCCAAAATGCCGCGCTCCCCAGTTGCTCACCGCGTAGGCCGACACTCCAAGGCCCAACACGGTCAGCGCGCCGCCGATCAGCAGGCCCACTTCGAGGGTAATGTAGCGGAACAGTCGATCCAGCAGTGGATCTTCCGGAAGCAAGCCTTCCGAGATCGCAAACAATTTGGTGAAGACGGCAAATGCCACCGCCTGGAAGCCAAGCAGTACAAACACGGCTGCATACAGCATGGTGTGCACATCGAAGATGACCGTCCCGACATGCCTCGGCTCAGGCAATAACCATAGCCCGAGCAACGTCCCCACCAGCATAAGTGCAATTCCGGGATACAGGAAAAGCCAGCGCGGGCTATAGAGCAGAAAAAAACGGAGCGTGCGCCAGCCGTCGCGCCAGGTCCGCAGATGCGGCGGTCGGCTGCGCCCGTCGGGAGAAAGCGTGGTCGGGACCTCGGTGACGCGCAATTTCATCAACGTGGCTTTGACCACCATCTCGGTGGCAAATTCCATCCCGGTCGTGCGCAACCCTAAGCGCTCGTACGCTTCTTTTCGGAAACCACGCAGACCGCAGTAGAAGTCACCCACACTGCGGTTGCGAAAGAACAGCCGCCCGAGCCGAGTCAAGGCGGGATTCCCGAAATACTGATGAAGCGGAGGCATGGCGCCCTTCTGAATGCCGCCGCGGAAACGGTTGCCCATCACCAGGTCTGCACCCTGGCGCAACTGCCCCACAAAACGGGGGATGTGGCCAAAGTCATAACTGTCATCCGCGTCGCCCATCACGATGAACTTGCCGAGCGATGCGGCAATTCCGCCCATCAGCGCATTGCCATAGCCTTTGGCGCGGACATGCACCACGCGCGCGCCCAGGCTCTCGGCAATTTCCACCGAGCGGTCGGTGCTGCCGTTGTCGGCGACAATCACTTCGCCCGCGATGCCAGCCGCTTCGATCGCCGCCACCGCCTTGCCAACGCAGGTCCCCAGCGTCTCCTCTTCGTTCAGGCACGGCATGACGACCGATAGTTCCAGCGCCTCGCCTTCCCGCAGCGACACCATCGCGGGCTGCGCCTCAACCCTTGATCGCACGGATACAGCCAAATTCTCCTCCTCACGATCCCACAATCCAGCGATGGCAAGGAGTTTATACGAGAGCGCGATGATCGGAAAGAGGGCCGACGAAGTCAGATCGTCGTAGCGTGATAGGATTCCCACGTCGACCAGCGTGGACGTGAGATCTCACGGGCTCGACGAACCCACACATCGAGAGTAACGTTTTGTTCGAGATCGGCCTCTTCACACTGATCCTTCTCTTCATTGGTACTCTGCTCGCTCAGCTCTTCGCGGATCCATGGCTCAGCAAGTTGGAAGCCATCGGATCGCAGCTCGCTAATAACAAGACCGCCGTGGTTGCCGGCGCGGCGCTGGTGTCGATCATTGGCCGATTGCTCTTGCTACCGTTGGCGCCTGTCCCCATCGCGAGCGTCCACGACGAGTTTAGTTACCTCCTAGCCGCCGACACCTTCGCCCACGGCAGGTTGACGAATCCGCCACACCCGTTATGGTTATTCTTCGACACATTTCACGTGCTGCAGTACCCGAGCTACGCCTCAATCTACCCCCCGGCGCAGGGCATGGTGCTTGCTTTGGGTCAGGTCCTCGGACATCCGTGGATCGGCGTTCTGCTCAGATGGCGGCCATGTGCGCAGCCGTAACCTGGGCCTTGCAGGGCTGGCTGCCGGCACGGTGGGCGCTACTCGGGTCTGTTTTGGTCATGCTCCGCGTGGACTTTATGAGCTACTGGGTCGACAGCTACTGGGGTGGGGCTGTCGCGGCAACCGGCGGAGCATTGGTACTTGGAGCGCTCCCCAGGCTGATCAAACGGCCGACCGTTCTGAATTCTCTGTGGATGGGTATCGGTGCGGCTCTCCTGGCGAACAGCCGCCCAGTCGAAGGCCTGTTGTTTTGCCTTCCCGTCGCAGGCCTGCTGGGGGTGCAGATGTTCTCGGCAGCACGCACACACCTCCGGCGCAAGGCGGCCACTGTCGTTGTGCCAGCAGCCCTCATTCTTGCGTGCACCGCCGCATTCATGGGCTATTACAACTGGCGTATCACGGGAAACGCACGGCTCTTTCCGCACGTTCTGTATCAACGCCTGTACTGGAATAGCCCCGTGTTCATCTGGCAGTCCTCGAAGTTTGCCCATGTCTACGACAACCCACAGTTTGCGGAGTTTTTCGGAGACTGGAATCCACCAGAATATCCGCCGAGCCTATGGGTGCGGATGTCGCTGAGCAAGTGTCGCGATGCCTGGAACTTCTTTCTCGGCCCAGTGTACTCGCTTCCCTTCCTGATGCTGCCGTGGCTGATTCTCGATCGCAGAATCCGCTTCCTTCTGCTGCAACTCGTTTGGTGCGGAGCCTGGCTCCTCACAGTGGTCTGGTTCTCGCCCCACTATGCCGCGCCCCTCACCGCTACCCTCTTCATACTGCTGACCCAGGGGGTGCGGCATCTGCGCCATTGGAACCTGAAAGGCTTCCGGGCCGGCGTCTTCGCCTCCCGCCTCATCCTGGTGCTGGCGCTGGCCCGCGCTGTTTCCCCAGGTAGCGAAATCGTTCATCGACCTTTGCGGGGCTGGAACCTGCAACGCGCTCAAATCGCGCAGCAGTTGCAACGGTTGCCCGAGAAGAGCCTGGTGATCGTCCGCTACACTCCCAACCACAATGCGAATCATGAGTGGGTCTACAACGCGGCTGACATCGATGGCTCCAAGGTAGTCTGGGCGCGAGATATTCCGGGCCGAGACCTGCACCCGCTGCTCGACTACTATCGGGATCGACGCGTCTGGGTGGTCGAAGCGGATGCGACCCCGCCTCGCCTCGAGCCTTACGCCGCGGCACCTGCTAGCGCAGCTTCGAAGTAGACTCCGTGCGTTCGCTATCAGAAAATTGTGCTAGCGTCAGGGGATGCTCCGTCGCTGCTTAAGAAGAAAGCACATCCCTAATTTTTGATATCGTCTGTGTGATGCTCTGCCAAACCCTTTCTGAAACCAAGTCCATGCCCAGACGAACTCTCGGACTGCTCTTTCTCGCCTCGTTCGGTCTCAACCTGGTATTCCTTCTTTTGCAGTTCCTGCCCAGCCATAAACTCCTGTTGTTCTCAGGGGAAGAGCCTCGGATCGCATGGTCGATCGCAACCGGGAATGGTTTCTCGTCGCCATTCTGGAAGTTGACCGGCCCAACTGCGTGGTCGCCCCCGTTACAGCCCTACCTCATGGCTGGTGTATTTCGCGCCTGGGGGATCAGTACGGCCTCGGCGCTGCTCGCCAGAATGGTCAACATCATCTTCGTCGCGGCGACAGCCGTGGTATTGAGCTTGTTGGGAGCGGCAGTATTTGGGAGGCGAATCGGTACGATCGCGGGATGGGCATGGGTCTTCCTCCCGCCATTCATCGGGTTGCTCGACCCCTTTTTCGGCAATCTACCGTATCGAGAAACGTGGAGTCTGCTCTGGGACACCTCGCTGGCAACGCTTCTGCTGAGCCTGCTGCTTCTGGCAACCGTCACTATCGGCGCGAAACGAAAACTGAACACCTATGGTCTTTACGGAGCACTGTGGGGATTTTCGAGTTTGGCCAACCCGGCCGTGCTCTCGGTCCTGCCTGCCTGCTTGTATTTTGTTGCCGAACCTCGCGCAGGTTCTCGGCGAAGAGCGATCGGGACGGTCGCGGCGGTGGCCGCTGGATTCCTGCTGATCTCTTCACCCTGGCTCATCCGGAATTACGTTGTTTTTCGGCATCCCATTTTCATCAGAAGCAACTTCGGCGTGGAGCTTCATGTTGGCAATCTGCCCGGTAGCAATGGCGTCTGGGAGAGCGCGAACGAACCCGCTTTCAACGAGGTTGAATGGCGCCGGCTCTCTGCGGTCGGAGAAGTGCAGTACGCGCACGATCGCCTTCGGGAGGCCATCCAGACGATTAACCAACATCCTGGGCGCTTTGTCTCACTCTCGATCCTCCGGGCACGGCACTTTTGGTTCGGACCACCGGTGGCCTCCAGCCGGCTTCCGCAACTCGCCATGGTCAAGCATTTCCCGTTCGCCGCAGCCTCGCTGCTGGCCTTCGCGGGGGTTGGGCTGATGATCCGAAGACGTATTCGTTTTGGCTGGCTTTTCGCCTGGCTATTGATCCTCTACCCATTGATCTACTACGTCACGTTCTTCCTGCAACGATTCAGGGACTTGATCGACCCCGAATTGCTTTTGCTCGCGGTGTTCTTCATTTACTCAGTTTTTCGCGGCTCCGGGCGCGTCTCTGAGCAGGAACTTCAGGAAAGCGTTCGAGTCTGATTCGGTCCCGACCTTCCGCTAAAGTTCGGAGACGGAATCAGCCTCGATCGCGCTTCCGCAATTCTTGTCGCGCATCTACGAGTGAGTTTGAAATTTAGCGAGTTGGGATGCGAGAATACTTGCTCCACTTGGGCGATGGATGCTACGGCAACTCGCGATCGTTGCCATGGAAACGCACTGTGAACGGCGAAAGACGAGGGTTTGGTGAATCACGGGAATTCAAAGGGGCATGTGCTTGTAACCGGAGGTGCGGGCTACGTTGGATCTCTTACGAGCGGAACCTTGCTGCGCGCCGGGTATCGTGTGCGGGTTCTCGATTGTTTAATGCATGGGGGAGCTCCCCTGCTGGGCTTGTACGGTCCAGAATTCAGCTTCGTGAAGGGCGACATTCGTGATGCCGACGTCGCTCGGCGGGCGCTGGAGGGCATTGACGCGATCGTACATCTCGCCGCGATTGTCGGGGACCCGGCCTGTTCCCGTGAGCCCGAGTTAGCCTGGCAAACCAACCACGACGCCGCGATCCAGACTTACGAACTGGCGAAGCGCACAGGCGTGCGCAAAGTCGTGTTCGCTTCCACTTGCAGCAACTACGGAAAGATGGAGGACGCATCCTCCTACGTCAACGAAGACTCGAAGCTAGCTCCAGTCTCGCTGTATGCCGAGAGCAAGGTGGCTGTCGAGAAAACGCTTCTTTCTGAAAAAGGAAATGGCCCCAGTACAACCGTTCTACGGTTCGCGACCGTGTTTGGACTTTCGCCCCGTATGCGCTTCGATTTGACAGTCAACGAATTCACCATGGAGGCATTGGTCAAGAGACGGCTTGTCGTGTATGGCGAGCAGTTTTGGCGGCCGTACGTTCATGTGCGGGACGCGGCGCGTGCCATCAGGCTGATCCTGGATAGCGATGAAGGGAAAGTCAGAGGTCGGGTCTTCAACGTCGGCGACACAGCTCAGAACTATCAGAAAAAAGGCATCGTCGAACTGGTCCGCTCGCAGATTTCGGGTGAACTCGAGATACAGTCGGTTCACAAGCAAGAAGATCCTCGGGACTATAAGGTCTCCTTTGCCCGAATTCAACAAGAGCTGGGATTCTCGATTACCGCCACCGTGCAGGATGGGGTGGTCGAAGTGATGGACGCGATTTCGAAAGGAGTTTTCTCCGACCTGAATGACGGCCGCTATCGCAACTAGGCTCGCCTTAAGCGAGGTGGGAAAGATCGAAAGCGGACACGGCGAATCGAGGGCCGCTGCTGACGGCGGTTATCAGCGTTAAAGCTGTTGAGGCATTGCGACCAATGCAACTGCTCGAGAAAATCTTCGTTACCGAACAGGCCAGCCTGCGCTCCGCGATGGACTGCATCGACAAGGGTGCGAAGGGGATCGCGCTGGTGGTCGATGACCAGCATCGGCTTCTGGCTACCTTGACGGATGGCGATCTGCGCCGCGCAGTTCTTTCGGGATTGAGCCTTGACCTGCCAATAGCGAATTTGATTGAGGGACTCCGCTCCCAAGGCCGATGCCATCCCGTGACCCTTCCTGCAGGGAGTTCCCGCGAAGCCATCCTCAGCGAGATGCAAACCAGGTCAGTGCGACAGGTTCCTCTCGTGGACGAACGCGGCAGGGTAATCGAACTTGCCGTGCTCGACGAATTGGTGGGTCCACTCCCTGTGCCAGTAAACGCGGTGGTCATGGCAGGCGGCTACGGCAAGCGCTTGATGCCACTGACCTCGGAGACCCCAAAGCCCATGCTTCGGGTAGGCGAACAACCCCTGCTCGAGCGCCTTGTGCAGCAGTTAAAGCAAGCTGGCATCAGCAGAGTCAACATCAGTACCCACTACAAGGGTGATCAGATTTCGGAACACTTCGGAAACGGTGAAGGCTTCGGCATCGCTGTGGAATACGTGTCTGAAGAGCAACCCTTGGGAACGGCGGGCGCACTATCGCTAGTCTCGAGTGAGGACCCCTTGCTGGTGATTAACGGGGACATCCTGACTGCGCTTGACTTCCGGGCGCTGCTCAACTTTCATTTCGAGCACAGCGCCGAGATGACAGTCGCCGTTCGGGAATACGGGTTGGACGTGCCCTATGGCGTTGTTGAGACCGATGGGATTCATGTCACCTCCGTCACTGAAAAACCCACCGTCAAGCTGTTCGTGAATGCTGGCATCTACCTGGTTTCACCTTCCGCCCGTAAGATGGTTCCATCAGGCCAGCACTTCGACATGCCGCAACTGATTGATGCCCTCGTGAAAGCCGGCGGCAAGGTGATCAGTTTTCCCATTTGGGAGTATTGGCTCGACATCGGGCGCCAGGAGGACTATCAGCGAGCACAGCGAGACATTGGGAAAATGGGAGTCGCCCGATGAGTTGGAATCGAAACCCATTCCGCCGCTGACTCCACACTTCGCTGTCGTGATTTGCTTCACCCAGGTTGCGTGACCATCATGACCAAACCCAGCACTGGAACCGCCTATATCCCGCTTTCGGCGCCCGAGATTCGCGGCAACGAATGGAAATATGTGAAGGACTGCCTCGATACGGGATGGGTGTCATCGGTCGGCGAATACGTGGACCGATTCGAACGCATGATCGCCGAAACGGTGGGGATACAATCCGCCGTTGCGACTTGCAATGGCACCTCCGCTCTTCACGTGTCTCTTCTCGTGAGCGGGGTTCAGCCGGATGATGAAGTGCTGGTCTCGACGCTCACCTTCATCGCTCCCGTCAACGCCATCCGGTACGTCGGTGCCCGGCCGGTGTTGATGGATGCGGAGCCCCAGTTTTGGCAGATCGATCCGCAGAAGGTGACAGATTTTCTCAAGAACCATTGCGATTATTCCCGCGGGCAGCTCCGCAACCGGAAGACGGGACGGCGGGTCAAGGCCATTTTGCCGGTGCACATTCTTGGGCACCCGGTAGATATGGATCCCCTTGCTTCCTTGGCTCGCGACTATGGTTTGAGAGTCATTGAAGATGCCACCGAGTGCCTGGGAGCGCGATATCGCGGCCAGAACGTCGGAACCCTCGGGGACATTGCCTGCTTTAGTTTTAACGGCAACAAAATCATCACCACTGGTGGCGGCGGAGCAATCGTCACCGCAAACGCCGAATGGGCCGCGAAGGCAAAGTACCTCACCACCCAGGCGAAGAATGACCCGGTGGAATTTGTGCACGGAGAAGTTGGCTATAACTACCGCCTGACAAACATCCAGGCTGCCATGGGATGCGCCCAACTGGAGATGCTCCACGAGTACATCGCGAAGAAGGCCGCGATTGCCGCTCGTTACGAGCGAGGCTTGAAAGAAACGCCCGGGATCACATTGATGCCCCAAGCACCCTGGGCAGAGAGCATTTTTTGGTTATATACAGTCCTGATCGATGAACAACAGTTCGGGATGAATGCGCGACGCGTATTGAAAGAACTCGAAACCCGGGGAATCCAGACTCGCCCCCTTTGGCAACCCATGCATCGGAGCCCGGTACACCTCGACTGCGAAGCGTTTCATTGCGAAACCGCCGACTGGATTCACGCCCGCGCGTTAAGCCTTCCGTGCTCAGTCGGCCTGACGGAGTCCGATCAGGAGTACGTGATTGAGGCTCTGACTACGCTGGCCTCCGGTTCGTGAGGAGTGGCGGTCCGCTCTGGTGCCTCTGTCGGTCACCCCCATATTATGATCTTGTCTCTCGCGCTTGCAGGCATTCACGCAGGCGGCCATTCGCAGAAGCTGCAAAAATCGGGCAGGTTGCTTACAGAGAATATTGCATGGCGGTGCACGTCTTTGTTCCACGCTGGATGGATCAGACCAACACGAACGCGCAGAATTCAAATGCGAAGGCTTTGTTGTCCCGATTTTCAGATCTCCGTGCGCGCTGGACGGCGGTTTGCAGCCACAAACCCGCTGACGGCATTCTCCGGAGCGGTGTCAAGACCGTATGCATCTCCAGCTCGCGCTGGTGGCAATATCGCCTGTTGCTGTCGTATCAATCGAAGTTTGACGCTGTCTTCTACCCCGGGCCACACTGGGCGGACGAGGCAGGACTGAAGATTCGAAACCTTTCCGGCAGAAGGCGGCCGGTCATCGCCACCATCGAGGGGATCATCGCCTCATCCGATTCCCTGCAGCGTCTGTCCGACATGTTTGGCCATCCTGTTTTCGCGCAGCCCGGGACTGACGGCAGCGTTCCGCGCCTGCGGTGGCTGTATGAGGCGGCGGACCACATCATTGCCATTAGCCCGTTTCTCGCACGCGTCGCCAAAGCCCTCTACGGAGATAAAGTCTCCTGCCTGCCTCTCGGCCTCGAGCCTGAGATCTTCCATGCCAAAGACCGTCGGGAGCCGACGCGTTGCCGGATCGTTGGCTGCGGGACAGTCAAGAGTTCCAAGAATCCGCAAGCGTTTCTCGGCCTGGCCGCCCGGTATAAACAGGCGGACTTCGCTTGGATCGGCGAAGGACCTACACGTCTCCAACTAGCGCGTGAAGCACAGCAAAGGGGACTCGACAATCTTCGTTTCGCAGGGGCGCTGGAACCTGGCTTGCTGGCTCAGGAATTTCGGAGGTCTTCTGTCTTTGTCCTGCCGTCTCATGCCGAGGGTGTCCCGAAAGTCACGCAGGAAGCTGCCGCATGTGGCTTGCCGGTTGTCTTAAATGGTTTCTTTGAAGCGCCATCCGTGATCCACGGAGGCAACGGCTTGGTCGCATGGTCCGACGAAGAACTTAGTAATTACGTCGGCGCATTGATTGACGATCCACAAAAGCGCATCGACATGGGACAACAAGGAGCTGCCATGGCGAGCGAGTGGGACTGGAACCGCCTGGCTCCTCAGTGGGAAGACTTGATCATTCGGTTAGCCACATCCACGCGTTCTTGATCACTTTAACTGCGAGTCAGCCATTGATCTGAAAGGCGAGCCCAGTTCGACTAGCGCTGCAACTGCCGCCCCGCACCTGCTTCACGAGAATTGAGACTTCTTTCCAGAAGCTCCCACTGCTCCTCGGTATCAAGATCAAAGGCTTCTTCCTCGGGCGAAAGCAGGCCGAGTGTCTTGCTGCCGTATAACGAGTGCCGGGTCATCACAATTTGGGATCTCGCCACGAAAACACTGCCGTCGCGATGGTATGCCGGCGGGAGTTCTTGCCGGGATGGGATTAGCGGCGCATTCTTGATACTTGGCTCGAGCAGGCCGTCGGGCGTTGCGAAATACACCCAGTGCGGATTGTATTCCGAAGGAACCGGCCGAACCGAGACTACGGTCTCCACATCCCGTTCCCAAAGTGAAGAAATGCAGCGATCAATCGTGCGCGCACTACGCAGCGGGCTGGTCGGCTGAAGCAAGCAGATCGCGTCGTAGGCCTCGCCCCTGCTTTGAACCCATTGCAGCGTGTGCAGCACGACATCGATCATCGGCGTGGAATCCGTAGCCAGATCCGCCGGACGCATAAAAGGTACTTCCAACCCCGCTCCCTTACCGACTTCCGCGATCTCTTTATCATCGGTGGTCAACAAGACCCGTGAGAGACAGGCACTCGCCAATGCTGCGGCCGCCGTGTACGCGAGCAGCGGCTTTCCATCGAGCAGGCGAATGTTCTTGCGCGGAATGCCCTTCGATCCACCTCGCGCCGGAACGATCCCCAAAACCCGGTGTTTCGCGCTCGCATCCCTCATCGCACAGAAACAGTACCACACCGGATTCTTGAAGCCTTGCTGACCGCTCCAAGGACGCGAGTCGCTCCCCGGCCATCCACGAGTTGTCGCCCTCGGATCGCCATATCCTCTCGCACCGATTGCGACGACAGCACCTTTTCGGTCGCTGCCAGCAGAGCTTTCGCATCGAAATCGTCGACATCTCCCAGGTCAACAGCCGCTCTCCGCTCGCTTACCAGCCGGACCACGCGTGCTTGCACTGGATTCCTGGAATAACTCAGCACAGCGCATCGCATGTAGAGGAGTTCCCACAGCGTGCCCCCAGCCGCAGTCACTGCGACATCCGCCGCATGCATGAGGTCCGTCATGTTTGGCGGATTGAATACTGCACATATGTTCTCGCCCGATACTGCCTTCAGCTCGTCCAAGTGCTCATATCCCGCGCCGGCGATTACCATTACCCGCGTAGAATTGGACCCCGCGAACGCGCGCGCGATCCGCGGAGCTAGATTCTCGGGATCGCTGCCACCGAGCGTCACCAGCACGCTCGCACCCCGGGAGCCGAAGCTTCGTTCCGCTTGCCAGGATGTGAACTCACGCCTCAAAAGCGTATACGCCGAGCCCAAAAGCAAGGGGACTTTCCCGTCCAGCCCACGGTAATCATCTTCCGAAGCACCGATATTCGGGTTCAGGATCAGGTCGGCTGGGAAAGATTCCCAGCGCGCAAAGTCATCGACGAGGAAGACGCGTAGGCCCGATTCCCGAATACGCCGGAGGAAATCTACGCCGAAGCGGTCGCCATCCACGACGACCCAGCCGGCACCGGCTTGTTGCGCGAGACGAATGGTCGTGTCTGCGTCGTCCGGAGCGCCGGGAACATCTTTCACTGTCGTCAAACCGACAGCCTCAGCGCGAAGCCGGGCTTCCAGCCCGGCCGGCAACTCCGCTGTCGCAAATAGGGCACTCCCGCCCGCATCCTGCCACGCTTGCGCGAGTGCCAGGCAGCGCATCACGTGACCAGTCCCAATTGCCCCGTTTGCGTCGCAGCGAAAAACGAGAGTCTCGCGGGCCATTCCGACCTTGCAACCTCACTTGGAATACGCGGACAAGACCTTGCCTACCGCAGTGACCACATCTTCCACATCCTGATCGCTCATCCCATGGAACATCGGCAGGCTGATCAGCCGCTCGTAGGCATCTTCCGCGATTGGACAGTCGCCCCGTTTGTATCCCAATCGATCACGATAGTAAGGATGCAGGTGTACGGGAATGTAGTGCACATTCACACCGATATTCTCCGCACGCAATGCACGAAAAATCTGGCCACGGTCTGCGCTCAGTTTCGCAAGGTCCAGGCGGATCGGATAGAGGTGCCAAGCCGGGCTAAGGTCGCCCCTTATCCCGGGCAGCGTCAAGCTACCTATCGACCGAAAAGCCTCCGTGTAGCGCAATGCAATCGCGCACCGGCGCGCGAGATTGGCCTCCAGCCTTTTCAACTGAGACAAGCCCAGAGCGCAGGCGACATCGGAGAGCCGGTAGTTGAAGCCCAGGGCAACCATCTCGTAATACCAGGTTGCCGACCGCTGGCGCTCATGTGCGTCGCTGGCAATGCCGTGGTTGCGAAAAATACGCAGCGCGTCTGCCAGTTTGGCATCATCGGTGGTCACCATTCCGCCCTCCGCCGTCGTAATGTGCTTGGCAGGATGGAAGCTGAACACCGACATGTGCGCAACGCTGCCCGTTCGCCGTCCGTGGTACGTCGCGCCCAGCGCATGACAGGCATCCTCGATCACAACGCAACCATGTTCCGCGGCAAGCGCCATCAACGCGTCGAGTTCAGCAGGCTGGCCGGCATAGTCCACCGGGATCATGGCACGGGTCTGCCGTGTGATCTTCTGGGCTGCGCGCTTCGGATCGAGGTTCAGAGAATCCGGGCAGACATCGGCGAAGACCGGTCGCGCGCCCTGGTACAGGATGCAGTTCGCGGTAGCCGCAAACGTCAGCGGCGTCGTAATGGCCTCATCCCCCGCCTTCAAACCAGCCGCAAATGCGGCTCCGTGCAATGCAGCCGTCCCCGAGCTGAAGCTGACTCCGTACCTGGCGCCTACATAGCTGGCAAAGCTCTGCTCGAATTCACCGACCTTCGGTCCCGTCGTCAGCCAGTCCGAACGCAGCACCGCGAGCACCGAGAGAACGTCATCCTCGTCGAGAGAATGGCGGGTATAGGGGAGAAGCGTTTTCCTGACCGGCGTGCCGCCATCCATGGCAAGTAGAGAGCGACTGGTTTGAAGTGCAGCCATGCGGGAAGATCGCCTAGTTCACCGAGTGCAAACGTTCCGCGATCTGGCTCTCCTCGAGATCGATGAGTTCTCGCAACTCTCGTTTCGTTAGCCACTCAGTATTTGTCTCGCTGGCGTAACGGAAGCCTTCGGGTAAGGCTTCCACCTGCCCCCGGTGATCCGGCTTCCACCAAGGATGGGCAGGCTGAATCACGTACATGCCGTCGGATTCAAGCGTGTTGCGCGCTTCGTCTTCCGACACCAGCACCTCGTGGAGCTTTTCTCCGGGCCGGATCCCGACTTCCTCAACCTGGCTGCTGGGGACGATGGCCTCAGCAAGATCGACGAGCCGCATGCTGGGGATCTTCGGAACAAAGATTTCCCCGCCATGCATTTCTTCTAAGCATCGAATTACGAAGCGCACTCCTTGATCGAGCGTGATGCAGAACCGGGTCATGCGACGATCGGTGAGAGTGATCTTGCCGCGCTTGCGCTGCTCCAGAAAAATCGGAATCACGCTGCCCCGGCTGCCGACAACGTTGCCATAGCGCGCACAACTGAAGCCGCAATCGAGGCCTCCCGCGTAGGCATTGGCCTGGACGAACATCTTCTCGGCGCAAAGCTTGGTCGCGCCGTACAGGTTGATGGGATTCACCGCTTTGTCGGTGCTGAGTGCCAAAATGCGCTTCACTCGCTGGTTGACCGCGGCGTCAATCACATTGCGGCTCCCGATGATGTTGGTCTGGATGGCCTCAAAGGGGTTGTTCTCGCAGACGGGTACCTGCTTGATCGCAGCGGCATGAACGACCACCGTAATCCCGGCCAGCGCGCGCTGTAACCGATCCGTGTCCCGAACGTCCCCCAGGAAGTAGCGCAGACTCGGATCATCCAGCCCGGAGATCCGCATCTCGTGTTGCTTCAATTCGTCCCGGCTGAAGATCACCAACTTCTGTGGGTGATATTCCCGCAGCATGACCTCCACGAACCGCTTGCCAAACGAGCCGGTCCCTCCGGTAACCAGAACGGACTGTTCCGACCAATTCATGCCCTGTGCCATATGCGAAACAAACTCCTAGTATAGCGAGTCATCCGTTCGACCGGAGACCCCGCATCCAGATCGGAACGCCAGAATTCGCGCCCGGCGGTGCTAGAATACGGAAACGTATCGGCGACCGCTGAGACGGTGGGAAGCCTCAGTCCGACACCAGCTTGCGTGCGTACCCGGGCAAGGTCATGACCTTGCCGAAAACGGGTCGAGGTTTGCTCCCATCCCGGGCCACCTCGCAGCGAATTGCAGGAGTTTTGATGGATCCCAATTACATGGTCAAGGGGAATCCCCAAGGCCTTCGGGAAGTTGAGTCGCCACCCGCCTTCGAGGCGGGCCCTGCCCCCGCGCTCCACGTGTGGCACCCGCCGCAAGAATCCGCCTTGCGGGAATATTTGCGGGTTCTGATCAAGCGCAAGTGGACGGTTCTTGGCTGCCTCTTCCTCATCTTCGGGTTGGTGCTGATCGCCAGTCTGAAGATGACTCCGATTTACGAGGCAACCGGCCGCATCGCCATTAACAAGCCCGACAACAACCTCGTGAACTTCAAAGATTCGCCCAATGGCGGAGGCGACTATTACACCGATCCTACCGACCTCGACACCGAGGTAAGCATTCTGCAGAGCGACCTGCTGGCGCTGCAGGTGATCAAGAATTTGAACCTGGATAAGATGCCCGAGTTCGGCGGCAAACCTTCGACTGGCCCTGATGCCAACCTCGCCCCCGATCCGCTGCAGGCCGATAGTACCCGGACGGGAGCATTGATTGCGGCCTTCAAGGGCGGCTTACGGGTTTCTTTGAAACCCAACACCCGCATTGTGGAGATCAGTTACTCGAGCACCAGCTCGACGCTCGCTGCCCTGATCGTCAATACGCTCGCCACCACCTACGCCGAACAGAATTTCAAGACCAAGTTTGAATCCACCATGCAGGCCTCGGACTGGTTGCAGAAGCAACTCAGCGACCTGCAGATCAAGGTGGAAACCTCCCAGGAAAAACTCGTGAAATACCAGAAAGAACACGAGATCCTGGGCGCCGATGAAAAACAGAACATCATCACCGAAAAGCTGCAGGAACTGAATCGGGAGCTGACTACCGCGGAAGCCCTGCGTATGGAGAAGGAGTCGCTCTACCGCCTGGTGCAGTCCGCCGATGCTGCCACCGTCGCCTCCACCGCCGAAGCTCTTGAAGCGGGGGGAGCGAACGGCTCGGCAGGTATGGCGCCTTTGCTCGGCTCGCTTCGTACCCGCGAGACGGATCTGAAGGTCCAGGTCGCGGACTTAAGCACACAATTTGGTCCTTCCTATCCGAAGGTTGTACAGCTCAACAATCAGCTCAAAGAGGTGGACGCGCAGATCAACAACGAACTGCAGAAGGTGATCGAGCGCGTCCGCGGTCAATACCTCGCCGCTCAATCGCAGGAAGATCTTCTTCGAGGCGAATTCGAGAAGCAGAAGCAGGAAGCGAATAAGCTGAATGAGAGCGCTATTGACTACAGCTTTCTCAAGCGCGACGTTGATGTGAACCGCGAGCTCTATGAAGGCCTTTTGCAGAAACTGAAAGAGGCCGGCGTCACCGCAGGACTGAAATCTAACAATGTGCGCCTGGTCGACTTCGCCCGCCCCCCTTCTTCGCCCACCGAGCCCAATATCCCCCGCAATCTGGCTTTCGGGTTCGTCCTCGGGTTGACCTCCGGCATCGGGCTCGCTTTCTTGCTCGAGAACATGGATAACACCGTGCGCACCACCGAGCAGGCACAGGCGATTTCGGGCTTGCCCGCTTTGGGCATGATCCCATTGGGATCGAAGTCAGCCGCTGAGACCGGCCCCAAGCGCCTGGGAATCGCCAGCTCTCGGGAAGCGGTCGAACTGGTCACCCAATCGCGGCCCCAGTCGCAGATGGCAGAATCCTACCGCGCGCTGCGCACCTCACTGCTGCTTTCCAACCTGGGAACGCCGCCCAAGGTCGTGATGATCACCAGCGCTCGACCTCAGGAAGGAAAAACGACTACCAGCATCAATACCGCTGTGGTGCTGGCTCAGAAAGGCGTGAGCGTGCTTCTTATTGACGCGGACTTACGCCGGCCCAGTGTGCACAAGACTCTGGGCCTGGGTCCGCGCAGCGGGCTTAGCAATGTGTTGACCGGAAGTGCGACCCTCGAGAACACTATTACCCGTTCGCCGGTACTCCCGAATTTGTTTATTCTGCCGGCGGGTACGCCGCCTCCCAACCCCGCGGAACTGCTGGCATCCTCTAATATGCGGGACCTGCTGCTCGACCTGCGCGAGAAGTACGACCACATTGTCATTGATACCCCGCCGACCCTCTCCGTCACCGATGCCGTCGTGCTTTCGCCCCGGGTCGATGCTATCGTTCTCGTCATTCGCTCCGGGCAGACCACCAAGCAGGCCCTGCGCCGCTCCCGAGACATCCTCATGCAGGTCAATGCGCACGTCACCGGCGTTCTCCTGAACGCCGTGGATCTGAGTTCGCCCGACTACTACTACTATTACGAGTATCAGGGCAAATATCACGACAGTTATTACCGCGAAGACGGCACGGAAGAGAATGGCCAAGGTAAGCGCGAAGCAGGAGACACGACCACCCCTGCCTCGCTGAGTTGAGGCGAAGACTCGTCTGATCAAGTTCTCAGGCTCTTGCATGCAGATAGGCCTCGAATCATCCTTTCAGAAACGAATCTTGATGGGCGCGACCTGCGCTCTGGCCGCTATCTACATTGTCTTGGCGGCTCTTCCTTTCCTCGCCGAACGGCTCGCCAGCCGCTCCGATCTACGGCGCCTGCAACTTGCTACCCGGCTCGATCCGGGCAGCGCGGAGTATGCCCACCGCCTCGGCCGCTATTTCGACCTGGTCCGCAATGATCCCGCCTCCGCGCTGACCGAATACCAGCGCGCGGTACAACTCAATCCGCACGATTCGCGTTATTGGCTCGACCTCGCGAACTCCTATCAATTGCTTGGCGATCTGCCCAGCCAGGCCGACGCTATCGAAAAGTCCATTCACTACGATTCGAAGACTCCCGATGTCGCTTGGGAAGCCGCCAATCTCTACCTGGTGCAGGGGCAAACCGATAAGGCCCTCCAGCAATTTCGCACCGTCATGGAAGGCGCACCGGACATGAGTCTTCAATCCCTGCAACTCTGCTGGCGCATTCAGCCCGACGTCGACCTCTTGTTACGGGACGTAGTGCCTCCCAAGCAGGCGGCCTACGAAATGTTCCTCAGCCTGCTCATGTCGAAGCAGCAAACCGAAGGGACGGTGAAGGTCTGGGAAGCGCTCTATGGCCTGCACGAGACCGTCAGCCTGCCGCGGGTCTTCGAATACATCCGTTATCTGCTGGATCAAAAGGCGGTCCGTGATGCCAGCAGAGTATGGCGTCAGGCCACTGCCCTGCTGAAAATGAGCGCTTACCTGCCCTCGTCGAACAACTTAATTGTTAACGGAAACTTTTCGCTCCCGGTGCTCAACGGTGGGTTCGATTGGCAGTACAACAAGCAATCCAGCGTCTCGCTGACGCTTGATCCCGGAGACTCCCACGGCGGACATCGGTCGTTATCGATCGCCTTCGATGGCCCCGGGGTCGACGACGCTGGAATCTACCAGCTGATCGCGGTTCAGCCCAACACCACGTATTCCTTTTCCGGCTACTACAAGAACGGTGAAATCGAGGGCGCGGGCGGCCTGCGCTTCGGCCTCCAGGATTTTTACAACGGACAGGCCTTGTACGAAAGCGATGAGCTGAATGACGGAACCTTCTGGAAGAATGTGTTCGGAGATTTCACGACTGGCCCGGACACCCAACTCCTCGTGCTGCGGGTCCGCCGGTCCCCTCCTGGAAGTCCGCTTCGAGGCCGGCTGTGGATTGACGACATGCGCCTGGTGGAGAAGTCGACGGGAGGGCCTTCGTGAGTTCCGGCATCATGGCTTCGACAAAGCTTCAGTTGCCGGGCACGCGGCCGGAATGGAAGCCTGCTCCCGATTCCCTGATACTGTATGGCGTCTTCGCCGTTCTGCTGTTCGGCCCGCTCGCCTTCGGCGCAGTTGAGCCCTGGTCCATCTTCCTCCTGGAAGCTGCCGCAGCCCTGCTTTTTTGCCGCTGGATTTATCAGCAGGTTCGTGGCGGGGCGATACAGATTCGCGGAAACCCGCTTTTCGGCCCGATGCTCGCCTTTGCCGCGGTCGTGCTTGTGCAACTCCTGTTCCGTATCACCGCTTACACGCACGATACCAAGGAAAGCGCCCTGCTCTATCTCGCCTACCTCTTATTGGCGTTTCTCGCTTCCCAAACGCTGAACCGGAGTGCCCAGGCCAAGGTGCTGGCTGGCCTGATTGCCGCCTACGGCTTCATGGTGGCTGGATTCGCTCTCCTTCAGGCCCTGTCGGGAACCACCAAACTCTATTGGTTGCGGACTCCACGCTCCGGCGGCTGGATCTACGGCCCCTACGTGAATCACAACCACTACGCCGGGCTCATGGAGCTGCTCCTGCCCATCCCACTGGTCATGAGCTTGACCCGCTTTACGGAGGGAAGAATGCGGACCGTCGCCATCGCGGTGGCCGCTTTGATGGTCGGCACGATCTTTCTCTCGGGCTCCCGCGGCGGGATGTTGGACGTCATCGTCCAGTTGGTTTTTCTAGGCTCACTGCTGTTGCGAATGCAGCGTGGCCCTCGGGTCGCGACCAGTATCGGAGTTTTTCTCGTCCTCGTCATCGGCCTGCTCGTCTGGATTGGCGGCGGCCAACTCGTCGACCGGCTTGCCAGTTTCCGCTCCGAAACCCGCACCGAGCTCTCGGGCGGCACTCGCACCAGTCTCAACAAAGACACGCTCCGCATGGCCTTGAAACGGCCCGTCCTGGGCTGGGGACTGGGAACCTTCCCGATTGTCTATCCGCAGTTCCGTACGTTCTATACGAACTTCTACGTCAACGAAGCGCATGATGACTACTTGCAGTTTCTTGCAGAAACCGGCGTCGTGGGGTTCATCGTGCTGCTCTGGTTTATCTGGCTGCTCTACCGGAATGCGCTCAAGAAGCTGGAAAACTGGACCACCGAGATCAACGGCAGCGCTGCCTTGGCATGTCTGCTGGGCTGCACCGGCATCTTGGTGCATAGCTTCGTCGATTTCAACCTGCAGATTCCCGCCAATGCTGCATGGTTCTATGTGCTTGCGGTGCTGGCTGCTTCACCCCATGCGATCGAGACTCGGCAGCGTGTACGTCGCCTGCGCAGCCGGCATGCCAGCGCTTCTCTTCCAGACGCACCAGGAGAATTCCCGAAATAATACGCAGCGCGAGTCTGCCAGACTCCAGCGCAGAGGTCGTACGCAGCCGCTCGCGTTAACGATCGATTTCCCTTGCTCGAGCTTCCCCGAGAGATTCCGGCGAATCATGGACGAAGCCGTCTACCCGCAGGGCTTGCAGAAAGAAAATTCAAAGGGAAACTTGCAATGATGGGTTGGAGGGCAATTTCAGGCTCTGAGAAAACCCGCTCGCTACGGATGGGCAGGGCTCAGCGGGTCATCACCCTGCACTAGCACCCACGCCGTCATCCCGCCGACCACCCAAGCGCCCACTCCAATCGCGATCGGGGAGTTCAGAATGCCGCCACCTGCGGCCGGCGCTGCTCCTCCGCCCTTGCGCTTCTTATTGTTCTGGTCGGTCTCGTCGCGAGTGGTTTCCTGCCCCTGCGGCAGGCTGGTACCGTCACTGAGCCGGAGATCGCCTTTACGGGCAAGAATCTTGACTGTCCCGTCGGTATCCGTCACTTGAAATTCGGTCCAGGCATCGGAGGCAGGAGTAATCTTCAAGCCGCCAACATGAGCCGCCATATTCTTCGAGGTGCCCACGGTCACGGTGCCGTGCTCGAGCTTGACGCCATTGTCCTCGAGTTGCACAAGCGAGTCCGACAGCACCATCACGTTCGAACCGGGTGACTTAAGGTTGGCAACTGACTCGGTCCGAGTCTGGACCAAATCGCCCACGAATACCGCGGAAGATTTCGGCACGCTGGCGCCATTCAACCACGCAGTCCCGTTCGTGTAGAGCATGGCAGCTGCCGAATCAGCGGCAATCATCGACGCTGGTACCAGCATTACCAGAACGCAACACATGAGCTTGCGCAATGTCACCATGATCTCCTGAAGGCTCTTCCCCGTTTCTTATCAGCGTATCCTAGACCGTAACTCCTTGCCCGTCAATCCCTGGAGGTTACCTTGGACGGTGTACATCTCGAGCGCAAAACGCGCGCACGCGGGTGATGCCGAATTAGCGCCACTGATCAATTGCTTTCCACCAAATCAGGCGCAGCCACTCATCCAGATTAACTTTCGCCCACTGGCGGTGTTTCCACCACTTCACCCCAAACTGCTGCGCGTCCGGCGCCGCCGCAATCGAGACCGCGTCGTTCGGCAGTTCCTTGCGAAAGATGCTCAACGCCCGGCGCGTGTGGTAGTCAGACGTCACCACCAAGACCGAGTGTGCTCCGGCCGCATCCAGGCAAACAGCGGCTTCTTTTGCCTCGTCCCGAGTCGAGAGTCCGCGGGTGGCGCAAAGGCGAATTGCATCCCTTTCGGGTAACGAATTCACCCAATCCTGCGCGATTTCCAGTTGGGTGCGATTGTAGATGCGAGCGTCAGGGACATCCACAATCACCAGTGGCGCATACCCTTGCGCCCGCAACTCCAGAGCGCGCGCCGGCCTCCGATCCGTTTCGCCTGCGAGCACCAGAATGGCATCTGACCGCTGCGGTTTGTCGAGGACCAGGTAGCTGCCCGAACGCACACACAGCCAGAGAAAAATCCCCAGGAAGAAGAACCAAACAAGTTTCCGCATGAGTTTCCGAGATCACCAAAGCAAACCCCGATGGTGCCTTTAGTAACCTGTTGCTAGCCCAAACCATCCGCGCGGCAGCCACTTTCGGGCCACTTCGTCGTCCGTCTTCGCATGCTACAATCGCGGCGAAAACATTTGAGCGGCAATCTTTGAAAAATGATGAATACGCGTACCCTTTCCGTCAGCCTCGCGACCGAACTAAAAACCAAAATTGAAAAGCGGCAAGCCCAGGTAGGCATCATCGGCCTCGGTTATGTGGGGCTCCCTTTGGCGCTGCTGTACAGCGAACAAAAATTTCGGGTCACCGGCTTCGACATCGATAAGCGCAAAGTTGACGCGCTGAATTCCAGCAAATCTTATATCTTTCGGATCACGCCCGAAGAGATTCAAGATGCCCGCACGGCAGGGTTCTCGGCAACGGCCGATTACGCCCGCCTCACCGAAATGGACGCAATTATCATTTGCGTGCCGACTCCCCTCAACGAGTATCACGAGCCCGATCTGAGCTTCATCACCAATACTGGCCATGCGATCGCTCCCCGCCTGCGTTCGGGCCAGTTGGTGATTCTGGAAAGCACCACCTATCCGGGCACCACCGAGGAAGTCCTGGTTCCGATTCTCGAGAAGGAGAATGGCCGCGGTCTGAAAGCAGCGCGTTCCGGTCAGGCTTCTGACACCGACTTCCTCGTGGCTTTCTCCCCCGAGCGGGAAGATCCCGGCAACACCTCGGTAGCACGTCGTGACATACCGAAGGTCGTCGGCGGCCTGGATCCCCAGGCCTCGCAGGCGGCGGCCGCGCTTTATGGCTCCATCTTCAACCGCACCGTGCCAGTCTCCTCACCGGCCGCTGCCGAAATGACCAAGCTGCTGGAGAACATTTATCGCTGCGTGAACATCGCGCTCGTGAACGAACTCAAACTGCTCAGCCTCCGCATGGGCCTCGACATCTGGGAGATCATCGAGGCGGCGTCGACCAAGCCTTTTGGCTTCCACCCGTTCTATCCCGGCCCGGGATTGGGCGGCCACTGCATTCCCGTCGATCCCTTCTACCTTTCGTGGAAGGCCAAGGAATGGGACTTCCGTACCCGCTTCATCGAATTGGCGGGTGAGGTCAACATCGCCATGCCGTACCACGTCATCGCTTCGGTATCGGCGGCACTCAATCAGCGCAAGAAGGCATTAAACGGTTCCAAGATTCTCGTGCTCGGCGTCGCCTATAAGCGCGACATCGACGACCTGCGCGAATCCCCCGCGCTCACCATCATCGAACTGCTTCAGAAGGAGGGCGCCGTTGTCAGCTACAACGACCCCTATTTCCCGACCGTGGGTCAGGGTCGGAAATATGCCTTGAATATGAAGTGCTCCCCGATTGAGAACCTGGGCCAGTACGACTGCGTTCTGATCGTGACCGATCACTCCGACTACGACTACCCCAGGATCGTAAACGAAGCTCAACTGGTGGTGGATACGCGCAACGCAACCAAGGGGATCGCTTCTCCCAAAATCGTTCGCTGCTAAGTTCTTCATGCGCTGGGAGAAGGGGACCAGGGCGGCGTACGCCCGGTCCGCCAAGTCTTTTGACGAGCGAGAATCCTACCCACAAGCTGTAAACTTTTGCCCTCCTGGAGCCGGGCAGCACAAAAGTTCCTATCCAAAAGTCCAAAGTTCATTTTTTCAACCAGTTACAATATTCAAACATTCTGGCAATTGGACCCATTCTTGCTTTTTCTCAGCACAGGTCCCTTAAACTGGCTTAAACTTTTGGGCATTGAGGCTCCAAGTCGAGAAGCTAGACCGAGTGGAGCCCGAGAAGTTGGGGTTCAAGCAAGCAGCGTTCATCCCAGGATCGACCATCAGACCCTTATGCCGTATGTAGCTCAGCCCTCGCCGTTCTCTCTGCTCCCGGAATCCCGGCCACCCTGGAAGGAATTCGCCTTCAGCATGGTGACCCAGGGCGGTGCACTTGCCCTGCTGTTGTGGGTCGGGATTCTGCGACCGCAGATCCTGACGCCGCCGGCTCACGACTATCAAGCCATCAGCCTGGTCGCTACACCGCCGCCGGTCAATCACGAACCGGCGCCGATTCGAAACTTCAAGGTTCCTCCTCCGCCGATAGTGGAGCCGAACCCCGAGGCGCTGCGCGTACCTCCGCCTGTTCCCAAAGTGAAGCCGCAACCGGTACCAGAGACGCAGGCTCCCAAGGTTGACATGGCAGCCGCCAAGCCCAACCTGCCGACAGCCAAGCCCGTCATTCCGCGCCGCATGGTGCAAACCAACGTCTTTTCGACCGGAAGTTCAGCCACTCCCACCCTGGCGAAGGCGCCTTCGCAAGTGCAGACCGGGGGTTTCGGCGATCCCAACGGGGTGCCGGCGAAAGAAACCAACAGTATCAAGCCCGCGAACATCGCGCAGTTGGGTTCCTTCGACCTGCCTGCTGGCCCCGGATACGGAAACGGGACCGGGGGAGCGAAAGGTACGAAGGGTGTCGTCGCCAGTACCGGTTTTGGAAATGGAATCGCCACCGGCGATGGCAGCGGCACGGTCAATGCGTCCCGCGGTAACGGCGTTGTGCGCAACGCGGGCTTCGGCGACGCCGATGCTCAACCCATCGCCGCCTCACGGCCGAAAGCCGCCGAGGCGGCTCCGCGGATTACCCCGGCTGAGATCGTCTCCAAGCCCACGCCGGCTTACACGGATGAAGCCCGCCGCCTCAAGGTGGAGGGCGAGGTACTGCTCGAAGTGGTGCTGCAGGCTTCGGGCAGGGTCAAGGTAATTCGCGTCGTGCGGGGCTTGGGGCATGGCCTGGACGAATCCGCCATCCGGGCTGCCGAACAGATTAGCTTCAAGCCGGCACTGCGAGACGGCCAACCCGCCGACTCGACGGCCGTGCTGCACATCATTTTTCAGTTGGCCTAAGGTCAAATCAGAAGGAATCTATGCGCCGTTCCTATACCGTCCCTCTCCTCGTTGCCCTCCTACTATGTTCCGGCTTTCTCTTCGCTCAGGAGGCAGCGCCGGCTGCTTCCGTCACACAATTGCCGGTCTCTACTGCTCCAGCCGCGCCAACGTCCTTCGACCAGGTCGTCGACCGGGTTGTGGAGCGCGAGCACTTCTTCGTCGCCCAGATGCGCCACATGCATCCGCTGGTAGAGACCTACATCCAGAACATGCGGAGTGACAAGGATCTCGGCGCGGTTCCGGTCGGTGATCACTACTTCCTGGGCAGGCTCGATCTCAGCAACGGAACGCAAGACCGCTCTTTCATCCAAAACGCCAGCTTCAGTAAGCGCATGCTGCAGGCCGTGACCAAGCTGTATGCGATGGACTTCCTGCCCCTGGGCTTTGCCCAGATGGTTGTCCTCGACGAAGACTTCCAAAAGAGAAACTACAACTTCACCTTCGTTCGACGGGAGTTCATTGGGGAAGTTCGTTGCCTGGTCATCGACGTCCAACCTAAGCCCAAGACCGGCAAGGGTCGCTTCATTGGCCGCATCTGGGTCGAAGATCAGGATTACAACATTGTTCGTTTTAACGGGACCTACGAATCTGGAGGTCATGGTCCCGACTATCTCCACTTCGATAGCTGGCGCCTGAACATGCGTCCCGGTCTCTGGCTCCCCGCCTACATCTATAGCGAGGAGTCCGACATGAAGTACAAAATGACGCAAAACCTACACTACAAATCGCAGACGCGCCTTTGGGGTTACGACTTGAAGAACCTTGGCCGTACTGACGAGTTCACGTCCATCCAGGTCGATTCACCGCAGGAAGTCAAGGATCAGAGCGAGGCAGGTCAGGATGCTTCTCCGGCGGAAGCCGAGCGCCTTTGGGAGCGGCAAGCCGAAGACAATGCGGTCGAGCGTTTGTCGAAGATCGGTCTGCTCGCGCCCCCCGGAAGCGTCGATAAGGTGCTGGATACGGTGATTAACAATCTCATCGTCACCAACAATCTGAACATTCAGCCCGAAATTCGCGCCCGTATCCTGCTGACGACCCCACTGGAGTCGTTCACCATCGGGCATACGATCGTTATCAGCAAGGGTTTGCTGGACGTCCTGCCGGACGAGGCATCGCTGGCCATGGTGCTGTCGCGGGAACTTGCCCACATTGCCCTTGGCCACCAGCTCGATACCAAGCTGGCGTTTAACGACCGGATGTTTTTCTCCGACGAGGACACTTTCCGCGAGCTTGGGTTCCGCCGCACTCCAAAAGAAGAAACCGAAGCCGACCAGAAGGCTTTGGAACTGCTCGCCAATTCTCCTTACAAGGACAAGCTCGGCAACGCTGGCCTCTTCTTGAAGGAGCTCCAGAAGCGCGCCCCGGAATTGCACAGCCTGATCAGCGCCCGCTTGGGTGACGGGCTCGTCAACGGTAAGACACTTCGCATGTCTGAGTTGTTGAACAAGTCTCCTGAACTGGATGAGCGCAAGAAGGACCAGATTGCGGCTCTGCCCTTGGGCGGACGGGTGCGGCTGGATCCCTGGAACAACCAGGTCGAGCTGGCGAAGACCAAACCGGTGGCGCTCCTCTCGGCACGTGAGAAGATGCCGTTCGAAGTCACGCCGGTCTTCCCCTACTTGACTCGCATCACGACCCAGAGCAACGAAAAGGTTGCGTCCACGGCTCCTGCCGCCAAGTAGCCCAGCCACCCATACCAAACGAAAAGGGGTACCTCCATCCGGAGGTACCCCTTTGCTTCATGCAATCTCTCAACGCCGCACGTTCAGCTGATCGAGGGGAGACAGCGAAGGCTTTCGCTTTCAGTCGGGCTATTGAATGGCGCTGCCGACCTGCGAGAATACGGTATTAGCGTTCGACCCGATCAGTCGAATCGTACCCACTACGATTACCAGGATGACCGCCAGCATGACCGCGTACTCCGCGATATCCTGGCCGGACTCATCGTTCCATAATTTCATCACAAGCTTCTTCACGGGCTCCTCCCCTCTACACCCCTGTCGCGGCAGCCTCCGGAATGTAGGGATATGCGTCGGTGCAGCTTAGCCCAAATTCATTCCACGGAGGATGCTGGCAATAATGCTAGTTTTGATGCTCCCCCGAGCCAATAGCACAGAAGTGTCCCCCAATAGCACTTAAGTGCTAGGGGATTCGGCCTATTGCCGCGCCGCGAGTCCCTTCAGGGGCAGGCCCTGATTCACCGCGAACAGAGCCAGCTCTAACCTTGTGGAAACGCCCAACTTATCGAATATATTGCTGAGGTGATGTTTCACCGTATCTTCGCTGATCTTGAAGTGGCTGGCGATCTCCTTGTTCGAATAGCCTTCGACGACGGTCGACACGATCTCCAGTTCGCGCGGCGTCAGGCCGTATTTTTTTTGCCGCGCCTCCTCACCGGAGCTCTGCAACAGAGTGCGCAGATACTGCACCAGATTGGCAACGCTCTCCCGCCCAACCCAGTATTCTCCGGCCATCACGGTGTGAATGGCCTTCAACAATAGCTGGGTAGCTGAATCCTTCAGGACCACTCCCCGGGCGCCCAGTTGCAACGCTTCGACGATCTGGCTCTTCTCGGCGGCCGCCGTCAAAAGAATCACCCTTGTTCCACCGGCGCCGGGCCCCGAACTGAGATCTCGCAAAGCTTCCAGACCCGGGTGCTTCGGCATTGCCAGGTCCAGCAGCAGGATATCGGGCTTCAACTGCCGTGCCAGTTTCACGGCCTCGGCGCCGTCGCTGGCTTCCCCGATCACTTTCAGGTCGGACTCAGACTCCAATAGCCGCCGCAAACCATCCCGGAATATGGGATGGTCGTCCGCAATCACGATGTGGATTTTCTTATTGTCCATTGCTTGCTTCCCGACTCTGTGGCACGGTGACTTCCAGACGCGATCCTTGGTTTGGGCTAGATTCTACCGTCAGTCCGCCCCCGATCAACCGAACTCTCTCGCGAATAACCAATGGCCCTTTACCCATCACTTCCAGTTCCGCCTGGGAGTAGCGGCCCTCAAACGGAAACCCCTTGCCGTCATCCTCAAGCGTAAGCCGCACGCAACCATTACGCCGGTCCATCCGAACCATCACATGCCGCGCCGCGCTGTGCTTGCGCACATTCACTAGGCCCTCCAACGTGATGTGAACCAGTTCCCGGCAGGTCCGCTGCGGCATCTCGACCTGCTCGACCTCGGACACAAACCGAGCCGTAATCCCAGTCTCGCGCTGAAACCGCTCTACCGCTTCAGCGAGAAAGCGCAAAACATTCCCCGAGTCCACATTCAACGACTTCATCTGCTGCATCAATTCCCGGAGTTTGAGGACTTCCTCGCGCAACAGTCCCTGAATCCGTCCCAGCTCCGGCGTGAGCGCCCCATCGCGTGATTCGGATTCCCGGCGCAACACGTCCACCTGCATCTCCATGGCGATGAGCGACTGCACCGCGCCATCGTGCAATTCCCGCGCCACCCGGGCGCGCTCCACTGCCCCGGCTCGCTGCCGTAATCGCCGCAAGAGGTAAACATTGTAGACAGCTGGCCCGACTTGGCGCACCAATTCTTGAAGGAAGCGCAGCTCCTCTTCGTGGTCCCTGCCCAAGCGAGGTTCGAGCAGAAAAATTCGTCCCCACCACTCCCGGCCGAAAACGAAGGAAGTGAAAACCGCTCTCCCGAACGGCTGCGCGCCCGCCAGGCTCGTAAGGCCATTCAATCCAGTACTGCGCAAGCGCACTCCGTCTCCGTCGAGCGCCAGTACTTGATAGCCTTCGTTCCGCCGGATGGCCAATGCAGAATCGGCTTCCGATTCGAACAGGTAAGTCTCGCGGTCCGAGGGTAACGACTCCAACCAGCGCAGCTCCGAAGACCCGGTTCCCCCCTCGCTGACTTCTCCAACAAAAACGCGATGGCTATTCGTTTCCTGCGACGCAACCAGCGCTCGACGGGCCCCGTACACCGAAAGCAGTTCTGCCAAAATCTTCTGCAGCGTTCCCGAGAGCCCTTCTTCGACCCGCGCTTGCCCCGATACCCGCGCGATGACGGCGCGCTCGGCGCGGAGTTGCTTCTCCTGCTCAGCCAGGTATCCGAGCAACAAGCCCATCACCAGCAAGTACGCCGACAACGTCACCAGTCGCTTCGGTTCCAGATCCGGCACATGGAAGTTCAGCAAAGGCAACCCGTGCTTCGATAAAACCTGGTCGAGCCACACGACCAGCTTCAGCTTCACCGCCACGCTCTCCATCCAGAGCAGGCTGACAATCGCCAACGCGGTGCCAAATGTTTCCCGCCAGCCCCAGCGGTACGCAGCCGCCACCAGCGCAAAAATAAAAATGAGGAAAAATGGGCTCTGCGGTCCGGTGGCGAACAGGGAAGCCAGCGCCGGCCACACGATATCTGCTGTGTGCACCAGCGTCCGGAACGCCTTCGTCGATTCATTCCGATACCGAAGCAGCAGCATCACCACTACGCCGTGCCCGATATACAGTCCCAGGAACCAGTACACCCAAGGCGAGTACCCCTGGTTTTCCGGATCCATCCAGATCGCCACCAGGGCTGCAATGGCGAGGAAGACGCGTGCCGTCGCCAGCCACCGTTCCATCCGCCGGATGTCACTCGGGCTGACCGGGGCCTTCAACCGGGAGGAGAATCGACCTTTCTTCAAAGGGAACGATGAACGCGTCACAGCTGGGTGCGCCTTGGGTAATTTCTCCACGGCCATGGAGAAGACCGCCTTTTGCAACCTGGGACCGGGAAAACAAAGAGTACCACTTTGAGTTCGCGATCGGCCACCGTGTGTTACAGAAGTAACCAGCCTCGACACGAAATCACGACTAGAATACCGCTGGGGCGATCTCTTGTCGGAACGATCAAAACTCTGGATTCTGGTCATTTCCTGCCTGGTTTTCGCGCAGGCCTGCGCGTCCATCCTGATCCCCCAAGGTTTTGCGCTCGCCGTCTTTAGCGACGTAACCCAGTGCATCCTCTTGCTTTCCGGCACGGCTGCGCTGCTCCCCAACGTCGTCCGCAATCACCGCCGGGCCCGCCTTTTCTGGGCTCTGATGACCTTCGGCGTGGCGCTTTGGCTCGCCTATCAACTGCTTTGGAGCTACTTCGAGGTGGTGCTCCGCCAGGAGGTTCCGGATCCTTTCGTCGGCGACATCATCATCTTCTTGCACCTCGTGCCCATGATGGCAGCCCTCGCCCTGCAGCCGCACACGCGGGAAAGCGACTACACCGGCCGCCTCGGGCGCCTCGATTTTGTGCTCCTGTTCACCTGGTGGGTGTTCCTGTACTTTTTTGCCGTTATCCCCTGGCAGTACATACAGGTCGATGAACTCGCCTACGGCCGCAGCCTCAACGCCCTCTACCTGACCGAGAAACTCGTTTTCCTCGCCGGCCTGGCCGTGGTTTGGTTGCGCAGTAGCGGTAAATGGAAGCTCATCTACGCTCACTTGTTTGGCGCGAGCCTGCTCTATGCCGCCAGTTCGTATGTGGCCAACTGGGCGATTCAGCGCAATCTCTACTACACCGGCAGCCTCTACGATCTGCCCCTGGCTGCTTCCATGGCGTGGATCAGCGGCATTGGAGCCTTCGCCCAGGATCTTCACTTCGAACGTGAGCGCGAGGAAGCACCTGGAAGGCGCGGCCTGTGGGTGGCCCGTCTGGGCATGGTCGTGATCTTCTCCCTGCCGTTGTTTGCCGCCTGGTCGTTATACGACCTGGGAGTACCCTCCCGCGTGCGCAACTTCCGCCTGGCGGTGACCCTGGTCACGATGCTGGTGATGGGCGGCATCGTCTTCCTGCGGCAGCACCTGCTCGATCGCGAACTGTTGCGCCTCCTGCAGTCTTCCCAGCAATCATACGAAGATCTCAAGCGGCTCCAGACTCAACTGATCCAGTCCGAGAAGCTTGCTTCCTTGAGTCAACTGGTGGGCGGTGCCGCCCATGAACTCAACAACCCCTTGACTGCGATGTTGGGCTACTCGGAGTTGCTGGCCAGTTCCGGCCTCAGCGAAGAACAACGAACCTTGGCCGAGAAGATCGCGCAGCAAGTCCGGCGCACTAAAGTCCTGATCGCTAACCTGCTCAACTTCGCCCGTCAAATGCCCGGCGACAAGATTCCCGTAGACATCAACACGGTTGCCAAAACATCCGTGCAACTCGCCCAGCCCCAATTCAGCACACAACCGGTTACCGTCCACCTGGAATTGGCGCCTCAACTACCCAAGGTTCAAGCCGACCCCAACCAACTCCTCCAGGTATTCCTGCACCTCGCAAGTAATTCGGTACAGACCCTCGATGAACTCGGCGGCGGCACGCTCCGAGTTCTGACTCGCCAACAGGGAGAACGGGTCTTGGTCGAGTTTGTCGGTCATGGCCCCGATTCGACTGGGAGCGAAACGGATCTGGTCGGTAAGCCGTCCAGTCTTGCCCTCAGTGCCTGTTACGGAATTATTCAGGAGCATAACGGCCGAATCTTCTCTGACCACCCGCCCGAGGGTGGGACCCGTGTCTGTGTTGAACTCCCCACCGATAGCGCGGAGGTTGAAGGGTTAATCAGCTCGCCGTCAGGAGTCCCGCTCGAAACCATGCACAAGTCGGCTCTTCCCAACTAGTTCTGGCCCGAAACCGGGGCATTGCCGATGGTGGCCAACTCCATCGTGCGCTTGAGTTGACCGCACGCCGCATAAATATCCCGGCCACGTGGCCTGCGTATAAAGGTGGGAATGCCGCTCTTGGTGAGAAGGCGCTGAAACTCCAGAACCTGCGCTGATTCTGGGGTCTCAAACTCGATGCCAGGCCCGGGATTGAACCCAATCAGATTCACCTTGGCCCGGATCCCGCGAATCAATTCCGTCAGTTCGCGCGCCTGAGCCGGCGAATCGTTCACGCCACGCAGCAACACATATTCGAACGTCAGCTTCTCGCGGGTTCGCAGCGGAAACTCCCGCGCGGCTCCGATCAGCATCTCCAGATCCCATTTCCGGTTCAGCGGCATTAAACGCGCGCGCAGCGAATCATTCGAACCGTTCAGTGAGATGGCAAGCTTTGGCCGTATCGCCTCCAGCCCGAATTCATGAATCTTCGGCGCGATGCCCGCGGTCGATACTGTCATGCGCGATTCCGGAATCCCCACTCCCTCCACCAGCAGGCGCACCGCGCTGATGAACTGCTCATAGTTTAGAAAGGGCTCTCCCATGCCCATGAACACCAGGTTCACCCGCTCTTGTGGCGGGACAACACCGCGATCCCCGAGAACAGCGCACACCTGGCCGACGATCTCGCCCGCCGTCAAATTGCGTTTCACTCCCAGCGCCGCCGTCAGGCAGAACTGGCAATTGACGGCGCAGCCCACCTGGCTGGAGATGCAAATGGTCGCGCGGGACCTGCCCCCTCCAGCCCCTGCCGGCTCTTCTCCGGCTTCGCTGCCGTCTCCGATCTCCCCTCCGTCGCCTTCCGGCATCCACACCGTCTCAACGCTCTCGCCGTCTTCCAGCCCAATCAGGTAGCGGATCGTCCCATCGCACGACTCGAACTTCTTCTCGACCGACAGTTCCCCCACCGCGATCCCGCGCTTTGCGAGTTCGCCCCGCATTCCCACCGGCAAGGTTGAGATTGCTTCCAGCCGTCCGACCCGCTGACGATAGATTGCGTCGAAAATCTGACGCCCCCGGTATGAGGGTTGCCCCAGTTCCTCCGCCACTTCCTCCAGTTCGGCGCGGGAAAGCCCCAGCAGACGCGTTTTGTTCGACAATTCCATGCCCTTTTTGTGTGGAAGACCTTCCTTACGATTCTAGCGGCTTTCTCTCCGCCCCGCGGACCCGTTGCCCAGTAACTTCCACATAACTCGTAAGTCTCTGAATCAATTGACCGTTCCCCAACCCCACAAACTATCTCCATCTGTGTAAGAATGAAACCATCATCGGGAAGCGGCGTCCGGCCGTTCCATCGAGTACAGAGAATGGTCGAAGAGCTCCGAAATATTCACCGGCAGGTCTTGCCCAACCAACTCACCGTCATCTCGGAGGAGATGCAACACCTGCGTTCGGTCTCGATTGGTATTTGGGTAAAGACCGGCTCCCGCGATGAAGAGCTCACCAGCAACGGCATCTCCCATTTCATCGAACACATGGTTTTCAAAGGAACGAAGAATCGTTCCGCGGAAGACATTGCCCGTCAGGTCGATTCCATCGGCGGCAATCTCGACGCTTTCACCGCCAAGGAATGCATCTGCTTCAACATGAAGGTGCTTGACGAGCACCTGCCGGTGGCGCTCGAAATTCTCTCGGACCTGGTTTTGAATCCTGTCTTTGCGGTCGACGACATCGCCCGCGAACGCCGCGTCATCATGGAAGAAATCAAAATGGACGAGGACAACCCGGACTACCTCGTTCACGAGATCTTTACCCAGAACTTCTGGAAGGATCACCCCCTCGGCAAGCCCATCCTGGGAACGAAAGAGACGGTCCGCAAGTTCGAGCAGCCCCTCGTCCTCGACTTCTATGGGCAGCGGTTCAATCCTGGCAATTTCATCATTGCCGCCGCCGGTAACCTGCGGCACCCGCAGTTCACCGAACTCGTGTCTCGGCATTTCGCGGATCTCAAGCCGGTCAAAAACGGCTTCCATTCGCAGCCCCCGCAGATCGCGCCTCGCATCACCATGCGCAACAAAAAGTCCCTGGAGCAGGTTCAAATCTGCCTCGGCGTCCCCGCCCACCCGATCGCCCACGAGAAGCGCTTCGCGTCCTATCTGCTCAACACGCTGCTCGGCGGCGGCATGAGTTCGCGCCTCTTCCAGAACATTCGCGAGCGCCAGGGTCTTGCTTACGCCATCTACTCTGACCTGAATCCCTACCGCGATACTGGTTGCCTCGCCGTCTATGCCGGCACCTCGCGCGAGTCGGCCATCAAGGTGGTTGAGTCCGTCGTCTCGGAATTTCAGAACTTGAAGAAACAGCCCGTACCCGCCGAAGAGCTGCGGCGCTCCAAGGATCAGCTCAAGGGGAGCCTGATGCTCTCGCTCGAGTCCTCCATGTCCCGCATGTCGAATCTCGCCCGTCAGGAAATGTATTTCGATCGCTTCTTCGGTTTAGACGAACTGATTGAGCGCATCGAAAAGGTCACGCTCGAAGATCTTCAGGCTTTGGCCGAAAGCTTTTTCCAAACCCAATCGATTGCCGTCACGGTCCTGGGAAACCTTGATGGCCTGAAGCTGACCCGCGAACAGCTCGCCTGCTAGTGTGGCGCGGGCACTCCTGTCCGCATTGAGCCAACGATCGCGACAACTCTTCGATAATCCGCTGCCACCCTCCCATTTTGCCCCGCGCTATGACCGCCCCGAACCCTTTACGCCATGGCAAGCGTCCAGCGCTTTAGCCGACTTTCTACATCTTTCGCGGCAGCCCCGAATCGAGCCTTATCTCTAGCTGTATCAATAGGATAGCGTTCGATCCAACCAGGCGTGGGTTACTTCGATTCGGCTCGGGAGTTTGCGGGACAACGCACCTCGCCCATGCATCTAATTAGCTAAAGGTTCACGGGTAGGTGGTGACCGTTGGATAACCCGGCGAACGGCTGTTGGATCGGAGGTGGGTATGGCAAAGGTGATTGAGTTCTACGTTCCAAGCAATTTCCGCAAACCCTCAAAGTGGGTGCCCCGGGAAGATCGAGGACGCGTCCTCGAATTTCACGTGGTGCAGAAGAAAACTGCTTGAGCTTCAAAATTAACAAAAAAATCGCCCGGCGACACCATCCCTCGCCGGGCGATTCTTCTTTAGTTCAACTTGCGCTTAATGCGCCACTTCCTCTTCCTTGTTCCTCGCCGTCGTTTTTGTGCGCGGCTCATACAAGCAGAAGGGTTCTTCTGCCATAAAGTCTCCTGTCGCCGCAAAGGCTCGAGCCCGGCATCCCATGCACACGTTCCGGAACTCGCAGCATCCACATTTTCCTTGCAGGTTTTCTGTGTGGCGCAGTTCGGCAAATACGTGCGAGTGCTCCCAGATCTCCGAAAAACTCTGCTTGCGAAGGTCGCCGGCAATCACCGGCAGATAACCGCAGGGATAGACCTCGCCCTCATGCGAGATGAAACAAACACCCGTCCCTGCCAGGCATCCTTTCGTCATAGCATTCAGGTCTGAGGGGTGCCCGCCCGGATGTCCCACCGGCTGCCCCATGCCCTGCGCTCGAATCTCAACTCCGGTCGATCCCGGCATGGTCATTTCCGTCGGTCCAATCGATTCTGCGCCCGCGGCCCCTGCCTCGCGTGAAGCTTGTGCCCGGGCCGCCGCCTCTGCCGACCGATGCTCGGCCGCGCGCCGTTGCCGCACTACCCGGAAATAATGCGGCGCACACGTCGCCTTCAATTCGATTCCACCTTCGAGCGACCGGTCGTAAAACCAGTTCAGAATCTTTTCGTATTCTTCGGTCGGAACCATCTGCTCTTCCGCGATGTCGACTCCACAGCCTACCGGCACGAGCAGAAAGGTGTGCAGCGCATCGGCCCCCAGGTTTCGTGCCAACTGCAGAACGTCCGGCAACTGATGCGCGTTGTGGCGCGCAATCGTCATGTTGATCTGCACTGACATCCCAAGATTTTTCAAGTTGCGCAACCCGTGCACCGCCGCGTCGAATGCTCCAGGAATTCCCCGGAACGCATCATGGGTCGTCGCATCGGAGCCATCCAGGCTGACGGAGACCCGTTTTACGCCGGCATCGACAATCATTCGCGCCACTTCCCGGGTCACCAGCGTCCCGTTAGTCGCTAGCGCCACGCGCAATCCCTTGTCCGTGGCATAGCGGGCAAGCTGAAAAATGTCGGAGCGGTACAATGGCTCTCCGCCGCTCAACACGAGGATGGGATTGGCCGCCGCCGAAATCTGATCGATGATCTCGAGCGCGATCCGCGTCGACAGGTCGGTCGGCGAACTCAGTTCGGTAGCCGTCGCCCGGCAGTGGACGCAGCGCAGATTGCAGCCCTTGGTAACTTCCCAGAAGATGAGCCGCGCCTTCCCGTTCCCGCTGTGCGTGGCCTGCTGCCCGTTCCCATGTGCCGGAACCATGTGCCTGCCTCCTCCGCCGGGGTGGTACCCCCGCCGGTTCGGTTCCACAATAGAGGAGGGTGAACATGCGGGCCGTGACTCGAATCACGACCGCTTGTGATCTCCGTCACTGGGCCAAGTGCCTGCCCCGCAATCCCTTACTGGCCCCCGCCCCCGGTATGGCAGTCGCTGCAGTTCACCTGGGTGAGGTCGCCCAGGTCAATCGGGTGCTGGAAAGGCACCCCGGCCACGGAAGCCATCGTCTGCCCGCTCTCGGTCTGGCTGAGCACCACGTGGCACGACTGGCAATCCTTGCTGATCGCCTTTCCGTCTGCGCTCACATGCTGCCCGTCGTGGCAGCGGAAGCATCCGTTGAAGTAGAAGTGCCCGATGTTGTTTGGGTGCGTCTGCCAGTTCACTTTCATCTCGGGGAAGGTCCAGTTCTGGTAGAGCCGCTGCAACTCTTCCACCGCCGTCCGGATCTCCAATGCTTTGCTCTTCATCAGGTCCGGATACTTGCTCTCGTAGAATCCGTCGATCGCCTTGGCAATCCCCTGCTTGGCTTCCTCGGTCGTCGCGTAATTTCCCGTCAGCGCCGCCACGCCTTGTTGTTTGATATAAGGCAGCGAACTGTCGATGCGCCGCGCCAGCAATGACTGATCCACCGCGAGATCGGGCGGCACATAAATGTGCGTCGGACGATTGTGGCAGTCGATGCAGTCCATCCTGCGCGTCGGCATCTTCCGCAGCTGCTCCTGGCTCACCGCGGAATCCTTGGCAAAGTACTCGGTGACTCTCCCCTGCATATCCTTCACATGCACGTACGGAATCACCTGCCGGCGATTGTCGGTGGCTACATACAGAATCTCGTTCGAAATGTTCATGTGCCAGTGGATGCCTTCCGGCGCTCCCGTAGTCGGATCGCCTCCACCCGTCTTGATCAGCATGCGGATCTGGCGCGGCGTATTCTTCTCGTCCGTGCCATAGTGAGTGAAGACTTTCAGCTGCGCCCCATAGAACTTCTTGGGCCAGTGACACTGCTCGCAGGTTTCCGCTGCCGGCCGTAAATCGTGCACCGGCGTCGGGATCGGTCGCGGATAAGTATTGAACGCCGTCGCCAGCACCTGCCGGGCGCCCGAGAGTTTCGATTTTACATACCAGGTGGCGCCGGCTCCGACGTGGCAATCAACACAAGCCACCCGCGCGTGCGGCGAAAGCTGGTACGCGGTGAACTCCGGCCGCATCACCGTGTGGCACAGCTGTCCGCAGAACTGCACCGAGTCGGTAAACTCATAGGCCTTGTAGCTGCCCACCACGCTCAACCCTACGAAGGCCAGCACGAAACTCGACAGGAATGCGATCGCTCCCCGCTGGCTGGGATCATTGAAATCGATGGTCAGATACTTCCCTTGCTCCCCGGGATGCGCGCGCTTTTTCCGGCGGTCATACCAGACGCCCAGCGGAATCAGGATCAGTCCCAGCACCAGGAACGCCGGGACGACCATGTATGCCAGGATGCCCACATACGGGCTCGGATGTGCCGTCGTCAAGTCCAGGAAGAACAGGAACAGAAAATTGCCGAGTGCCACTACCGCCAGCGCGACCCCAAGAATGGAAATCGGGTTCCTCATCAGTTCACGCAAGCGGCCCAAAGCCGCGCCGTTGTTCGTAGCTGACTGCGGACGATTTTCACTCATGGTCTTTCTCCGTTCCTCTTTCTGGCCCAACCTCACCTTCGTCGAACATGGACTTGCTTATCCAAATTGCGACGCAGCATTCTCCCGGAAAGTTCACCCCGCTGCAACTGCAAATCCCTGGTCCCCACAGCCTTAGTGGTGGGCAATGATCTCGTTCTTTTCTTCTGCGTCGCTCCTACTCGCCTCGTCCAAAACCACTCTGGGCGTCGACGCTTCGTTTTTTTCTTCCGGCGCTTCCGATGCAGCCTGCTCCCGTGCCGCCTCCAACAGCGTCTCGCTATCCAGCGCATGTTCCTCTTCATAGTGTTCGAACGGCATCTTGCCGTCCCACCAGGCCCAGTTCATCGGGTAAACATCCGGATCGAGAAATACCTGGTAGAAGTGCCACACCACGATGGCCAGCGACGCCAGCACTGCTTCGTAGAAGTGAATCGCGGTCGCCACATCCAGCCACCAGCGTGCCAGTACGCCGCTCACGGCCACCTTCGCCCACAGCATCAGTCCGGTCGCTGCCATCACGATCAGTCCCCACACCAGCGCCCAGTACTCCGCCTTTTCCGCGTAGTTGAAGCGCGCGAACTGCGGCCTCTCCTCGCGCCATCCGAGGTAGTAGAGCATCGTGCCCCACACATCGGCGGCATCCTTTGGAGCGGGCAGGAAGTCCTGCACCAGGCGGCGTCCGTCGCGCGTCAACGCAAGGTAGACGAGGTGATACACGCCAGCCCCCATCAGCACCACCCCGGCCGCCCGGTGCGCGATCCCGCGTACCCGTTCACTCATCCCGAGCAGTGCTGCCAGCCACGAGTCCGGATACTTCAGTGCGAACCCGGTAATTACCAGCACGATAAAGCTGATGAAGAGCACGTAATGCTGGCCGCGTTGTTGGCGGCTCATGCGGGTTACCAGCCGGCCCGCCGCCCGGCGACGCAAAACTGCTTTATGCCGCCAGATGATCAGGTTATGCACCAGCATGCTGCCGATCACGAACACGATCATGCCCAGGTAAAACTTCCGGATCCACCGCACCGCCACGCTGCCGGTGTCGGCCGAAAGCGGCGCATCGATGTGCACCTTCCCCAACGCAAATTTCTCGTTTACGCCCGGATGGCACTGGCCGCAGGTCGCCACCAGGTTCGCCCGATTGATGGTGGATCGCGGATCGCTGGAAGGCAGAATGTTGTGTACGCCATGGCAACTGGCGCAGTTCGCCACTACTTGCGACCCGAGGCGCGACGCCAGTCCGTGGTAGCTTGCCAGGTAAGTCGTGACCCGTCCCCGCGGCACTCCAAATTCTTGCGACAGTCTCACCCCTTCGTGACACCGCGCACACGTCACCAGTGACAGGTTCGCGCTCGACACCGAAGAGTTCGGATCCAGGTGCGCCTTGATCGAGTGAATCCCATGGCAATCCGTGCACACTGGCGCCTGCCAATTCCCGTGCGTGATCGCCTCCCCGTGGATGCTGGCCATGAATTCCCTTTCGACCTTTTCATGGCACTTGGCGCAGGTCTCGGGAACGTTGAACTTGAAGATCGAAGATTTCGCGTCGCTGGCGGCCAGGATCTCGTGAGTCCCATGGCAATCGGTGCACACCGCGGCCTTCTCCGATCCAGACGCGACCGCTCGCCCATGCACGCTTTCCTCATACGAGAGGAACTGCTGATTGGTGTGCCCGCTCGCCGACATTACAAACTTCTGCCCGTGGCAACTTCCGCAAGTGGCCGGGATGTTGGCGTGACTGACGCGCGACTTGGGATCGCTGGCCGGCAACAATTCATGCGGGCTGCCGTGGCAGTTGACGCACGTCGCCGCTTGCCCGTCCCCGGCCTTGATGGCCTTTGCGTGGTAGCTCCGGTCATACGCCGCCTGCTGATCGGCATGGCACTGTGCGCAGGAAACTTTGGCCGGAGTGGTCTCGTGCGCCGACGTCTTCACGTCTGCGTGGCAATCCACGCAAGCAAACATTGCGCCGTGAATTGAGTTCTTGAAAGCTTCCGGGTTAACGTACAGGCTGACCGGTTTGCCGTTCTCTTCTTTGCTGAGGGTCGGGTCCCCATGGCAGGCGAAGCACTCGTCGTTGGCCGGTTTTGGAGGCGCTTTCTGGGCGGCAGACGCGGGGATACCTGCCAGAACCAGACCTAGAAGTCCATACTGCAGCGCGGTCCGCACTTTCCGGTGGCGCACCTCGCCCAGAACGATTCCCTGCATCGCTGCCCGACCTCCTCCGGTGAGAGCCTGACTGCGCTTCTATTGTTGGGGCACGATGGGCGAAGGGGCAGTGAGACGACTCACCCGCGGGGGTGACAGAAATCACAGGGTAAGTGGTTGCAATCGCAGGGCAAGCATCGGGGCAAACCTGCTCTCTGCCCCGATAAGAGCCCTTCAGAACGCCCAGCGTACCGAGAAGGTGGCGTTATTGGCGTGAAAGTAACGGGCATCCGTCGGTCCCGCAAACGACTTCTCCCCGTACTGTGCGTAGTTCCAGCCTGCATTCCACGTCAGGCCGTGACCGAGATCTACTGCCAGATTAGCGAGCGGCTGATGGTAGTTGTAGGCCAGAGATCCCAGCGACTGCAGCACATTGAAGTTTGGCGTGGTGCCGCTCACGCTCGTGATGCTGTATCCCACCTGGGTCGTCATCCGCGGCAATGGCTGTATGCGGATCGTGCCCTGCCCATAATTCGTTTTATTGGTGTAGTAGCCATTCGTGAGCAGCGGATTGGCGGGATCATCGTACGGATTGTTGGGATTCACATTTTGCGTGCAGTCCCCTGCGTTGGTTACCACCGGCAAGGTCACGCCCGTGGGCGGCGTGTCATTGAAGCAAATGAATGCGTTCTGCTGGTAGTCGCTGTAGTTGTACGCAAACTCAAAACCAAATCGTTGTTTGGGTGCGAGCGAAGCGGTCAGCCCGTAGTTCCGGCTGTGCCCCTTGTAGTCGACCAGCGAATCGCCGTTCGATTGTTGCAGGAGGTTGATCGACCCGCCCACGACTGCCCACGCTTTCGGGTTGTAGTTTGCCTGAATGCGATAGCGCCCTTCCTTCCGCGGCCCGATTCGCACAATCACGTTGTCATTGCTGGTTTGTTCCAGGTCGAAATTCAGCCGGAGATTCTTCACCGGCCTCGCCCAAATGCCGAACAGCGCCGTGTCCTGATTGATCGGAATGTAGTCCATGTCGTCGGTGGCGAAATCGATCACGTGCGTGAACGCCTGGCTTCCATAGCGGAAGCCGATGCGCGCCCCAATATGCCGGTTCACATCCCAGACCAGGTCGTCCTCGTTCTGCTTCCACGTCTGGCGTCGTGTTCCACGGCTGCGACAGCAAAACATCCGTTCCCTCGTGAAAGCTGCTGTTCGAAGGTCCCGTCATGTTGTTGTGCGAATACCCGAGCCGGAAACTGATCCATGCCTGCGGCAACAGCGTCAGGTCGATATCCGTCATACGCCGTGTGGTAGCGAAGGTATGTGGCGAGGAGTTGACCAGAATCGCGGGCGTCGAAGTCGACGGGTTCAGCGCGTTGGCCAGCAAATCGTAATCAAAATAATTCTGATCCCGTCGGAAGTTTGTGCGGAAGTCATACCATTTGTTCTTGTCCATGCGCAGCAGCATCGCGTTGTTCGGATCCCCGCCCCAGCCAAAGCTCGTCACATAAAGGTTGTCGAAGAGCAGGCTCTCGTGGGTTGTGGATTGCATCGACAGGCTCTGGTCGAACACGCGCACCCCGCTGTGCAGGTTGAGCAGCGTGTTGTACATGGCTCCGCTGCCGGTCGTTTCATTGACCCGGTAGCCCAGCTCAGATTGGGTATGGAAACGAATTCCCCATGCGCAGCCCGAAGCCCCACTCCGGGCAATCGACTCGAGTTGGCTTCAGCAGCGCCTTACGCCGACATCATCCGCGGCCGCCGGCTCCTGCCTAGCCCGACCGAGCGCACGCGATCGTAGGCCACGTGCAGATCCTGGCTGAGCAGGTTGACCACTTGCAGGCAGGCCTCGCGATGTTCTCGTAGAAAACGCAGCAGATCTTTCCGTTTCACCATCGCAACCTGGCAGTTGTCGATGGCTTCGGCTGTGACCTCGTGCGGTGTTCCCGACAGGGCTGCGCTCAACCCCATCACCTCTCCGGGCCCGGCCGTGCGCAGCGTCAGCCGCTTGCCGGACTCCGAACACACCGAAACCCGCACCCGCCCCTCGCACAGCACAAATACCCCGCGCGCGGGCTGGCCTTCCCGAAACAGCAACGTCCCCCGGGTGACCGGTGCGGAATTCTTTACTTCGTCGAATGCTGCGAGCGTATCGGCCGGCAAGTCACAGAAGAGCCGGTCTGAGCGCAGGGCACAATCGCGGCAGCTCTGAGTCATCGCGGTTTCCATAGCTGTTGATACCTCGCCTACCCTCGCGACACAGTGACTACAGTCACCGCAAATCGTGACTCCAGGCACAGGTCGCCGCTTTAGCTATGGCTATCCGCTGGTTGCCATCGATCGCAGCGCGATCTTGTTCCGAATCACTAACGTGGAACCCTTCGCCTGCACAATCTGCCGCTTCTTCAGGTCGGCAAACAACCGCGTGACTGTCTCCCGCGAGGTGCCGATCATCTGCGCGATCTCCTCGTGCGTGAGGGCCAGCTTCAGGCGCGGCTCCTGCTTGGCCGCCTCCCCGTTCTTCGAACTCCACTCCAGCAACAGCCGCGCCAGTTTCTCGCCCGCCGAATGCGATAGCCCCAGGGACCGGACCTCGTGGCATGCGTTGTTGTATTTGTCGCTGAGTTGCTCGGCCACTTTGAAGCAGGCATCCGCGTGATCTCTCAGAAACCGCAGGAAGTCCTCGCGCTTCACAAAATTGACCTGGCAGGGGTCAATCGTCTCCGCCGTCAGCTCGTAAGGCTTGCCCGAAACCGTGGCGCTCAAACCCAGGACCTCGCCGGGCTCGGCTATCTTCAAAATGAGCGTCTTGCCGTCGGTCGCGCAGATCGACAGCTTCACGCGCCCTTTGCAGAGCACGAAGATGCCTCGCGGCGCCTGCCCCTCCACAAACAGCACCGCGCCCTTGGGATAGGCGGTCGCATACTTGATGGACTCGAAGGCTTGCAGCGCCAACGTCGGTAGATCGCAAAAAATGCGGTCCGCGCGCATTTTGCAGGTTAGACAGCTTTCAATGATGTCGAGCCCGTATGGTGATAGCACAAACCACCCCCGTGGCGACGCCTCCCTCGCCCGCCGGTTTCCGCGCCTATGTTCGGGTGAGCGGAGAACTTGACGGTGTGACCAGCGTCACGCCATCAGTGTGTGCTCTAGCGGGAACCCTTAGCTGTGACTCGTACCACAAGGCCTTGTGACCTGGCTCACAGCCGCCTAAACCGCGGCCCCCGCGCCTCTTTCCTGGCGGCGCTGGCTTTCGGACCGGTTTCGGGGCATACTGATGCCGCGCCCCTCCCCGCTGGCACGCTCCCGAGGGTCACCCCCATGTCCGATCCACGCTTGGCCCCTGCGCCCGATTCGTCTCCGGCCGCTCCTGACGCGGAGCGTCGCCAGCGCAACCGCATGCTGGTTGCCGTATTTGTGCTTCTCTTCGCCGTCGGCGTCGTCCTCATTCGGGACTGGGGAACCCCGCCGCAGAGCGCCGTCGACAACCTGGCCCCAGATTCATCGGCCGAGGTCGCGCCTCCGGCTGCGGCGGCCCCGGCCCAAGCCGCAACTCCAACCGCGACGACTGCTCCGAAATCAGCTCGCACTGCGGCCAGGTCGACCCGGCGAACGCCCGCCTCTGCCCCTGCCAAGCACGCATCCTCCGCCGCGCCGGAGAATGGCATCGTGGTCACCAACCGCGCCGTCCTTCCTCCTCTGCAGGTGGAAGTGGTCGCTGGCAACCGGCACAACGCCGTCCACCCAGGCTCAACCTCAATGCGCGTGGACATGGACTCGGCGCCGTCGGAAACCAGTCCCGGCCCACCGGTCGAAGTTGCCTCCGCAGAGCCCGCCCCAGTCACCCCGGCTTCGGGTCATGCACGTATCTCTCGCGACGCCATCCTGGAAGTCGAAAATCCGGTACAGCCCGACTATCCCATGCTCGCGCGGCAGATGAAGGTGCAGGGTTCGGTTGTGCTTGAGGCCTTGATCAGTAAGGACGGGGGAATCCAGGAACTGCAGGTGCTCCGCGGACCCGCGATCCTCGCCGACGCTGCACGGCAAGCGGTCCGCCAGTGGCGCTTCAAGCCCTACCTGCAGGATGGGCAGGCAGTCGAGACCCAAGCCCACATCACGGTCAACTTTACGATCTCAACCAACTAGCTCTCAGGATCAAAAACACAAAAGGCGACGCTTGGATGCGTCGCCTTTTTCTCGGAGAAGAGAGTGAGCAAGGATCGGAAAATGATGCCTAAAATTAACGAGCGCCCCGGCTCTTTCGAGCCCTGGACGCCCGGGCAGCCCTCCCCCAGAACTGCTCGAGTAGGAAGGTAACTCCAACCCCAAAGTCTGCAAATGGCACTTAGGTGCCAGAGACCACCCACCAACGTGCCATGCGTCTAAACCCTTGCTGGACCGGCACTTTGACCGTTCTACAGAGACCAAAGACTCTACCCGCCGGCAGCCGGACTCGGCATCGCTGGCGTGGGCGCCGGAACCGGTTCCAGGTCCGCTGGCCGTGAAAACCCCGGCGCAATCAGCATCTCGCGCAAGTGAAACTCTGCCGCCACCGCCCGCTGCCAGAACCGCGCGCCTAGCCACAAAATCAGCATGATCTGGCTGATGAGAACCGCCCCGACCCAGCTGCTTGCGGGCACCAGCACGTGCCACAACCAGATCCCTACAACCAGCACCAGCAGCGCAAGCACCGAGATTCCGACGTACGCTCCCAGCAAGCGTCCCCAGAATCGCCGCGAATAACGGAAGCCTGCACCCACCGACTTGCGGACGATCGGCTGATCCCGGACCACGATGTCCACTTCCGCCAGATCAAACCATACCCGCACCAAGGTCATGATCAGAAAGATTACTGCCAGCGCAATCAGCCCTACGTAAAACGGCAATAACTCGTTGGTGCTCTTGTCGGCCGCCTTCAAGAGCCCGCCCCGAATCCCAAACAGAATCGCCGCCAGTGGAATCGCAATCACCGCGTAAATCAGCAGCAGGCGCACAAACCGCCACAGGTTCTTGCCGCAGGTCCGGTAGAACTCCTCCTTCGACACCCGGTATTCCGACGTGTATTGCCGGAAAACACCCGGCATCAGGAAGATCGTCGCCACCATAAACAGGAGGGCAAAGTACATCGCTGGCATCTCCGAAGACATCATGCTGCCAGTCTCTGGTCGCGCCATGAGTTCAAAGTATTCGATCAGATTGAACCCATGCAGCAGCCGGTCGGCATACAGGCTATTGTCGAGAACCGCGTGAATGCTATTGCGGTACGCCGCCGTCCCAAATTCCGCCAGCGTGATGTTCAGTAACCAGAACCAGAAGATGTAGCGCTTGTTGCGCATTACCACGCGCCACGCACCGCTCAGCAAACCCGTTTCGCCGCTCATTCGCATGCCCCCTAAACCGCCCACCAACTCAGGAATTGTGAGCACCACTGCGTCACGAATGCCCAGTAATTCGCCAGCTTCCGGGTCGGGGCCCGGTTCGGCTCATCCGTGCGGCTGTTATTGAAATTGTTCCGATCCAGGTGAATCTGGTGATCCGGATCGACCTCCGCCGAGACCACCTTGGCTTTCTTCAGGTAATGAAACTTCACCCAGCGATCCTGCCCGTCCCAATGCTCGCGGACCTTTTCCCCGTTGTCGAAGATAACTTCCGCGTCCACCGGGAACACAAAGTCGCCCTTGCGGTGCAGCATCACCGTCGACTCATACAGCGTCTCGCCCTTCTTCTCCGGTTTCCTTTTCTCCACGTACCAGTCCGCCGGCACTGAATCCACGGACTTCACCTCGTAATCGAACACCTGCGTCCCATACACCGCCTTGTCGAAGTACCAGTGCAGGTCGTGTCCATAAACCTCTTCGATCGTCTTCAAGAAATCTTCCTTGGTCGGATGCGTGAAGCGGTAGCGCATGAAGTACGTATGCATTGCCTTCTGCATCGTCTCCTCGCCGATGATCTTCTCCAGCGTCAGCAGTACGCTGGCTGTCTTGCCGTAGGTGATCCCGCCATAGGAATTCAGACTGGCAAACTGCCATCCCTTACGCGCCATCGGATCCAGATCATCCACGCCAATGAACTGAAAGCGCTGCACATCCCGCTCCCCGGCATTCATGCCGAACCAATTAATCACCGAGGCGTTTCGCCCCAGGATGTCGTCCAGTATCTTGACCTCGGTGTAGCTGTTGATGCCTTCATCCATCCAGGCATCCTCAAACTCATTGGTGGCCACCATCCCGTACCAATACTGATGGCCAAACTCGTGCTCCACGACCAACTCTGGGAAATGCAACCCGTCCGGCATCCACCATGTCGTGTCCCCGGTGATGAATGTCGGATACTCCATGCCCCCAGCTTCCTGCCCCTCGGGATCGACCAGGGTCAATGTCTTGTAGGGATAGGGCCCATACCACTTCTCAAAGTGCTCCAGCGTCTCCTTCAGGATCTTGTCGTGCCGCTCTTCCTGGCTCCAGTGCGCCGGCTGCATCAGGATTCGCAGCTTCACCGGTCCCATCGTCCCGTTGTAGGTATCCTCGCCGACCTTGTACCGGGGGCTCACTGTCCAGGCAAAGTCGTGGATATCGTCCCCGTGATAGGTCATCGTTTTGGAGCCATCGGAATTGTTCGCCTCCTGCACCAGCACTCCGCTCGCACCTACGATTTCGTTCTGCGGCACCGTCAGCTTCACGTCGTAAACGCCGAAGTCCGCGAAGAACTCCGTCATCACGTGAAATTGGTGGCAGTTCCAAGCCCCCTGCCACCACACGCCGACCTTCGGGAACCACTGTCCGCCCAGCGTAAAGTCCTTCTTCCAGCCCGTGCGCGCTTGCGTCTCGGGAAACTGGTCGTGAAATTTGATCTTGAACTGTACGAATTCGCCCGGCGCCACCGGCTTCGGCAAGACCGCTTCGATTACCGACTTGTCATCCTTATTCGTATCGTCCGGCTGGATGTAGTGCAGCTTTGCCGTCAGGTCGCCTTGCCCGACTACCTCAAAGCTCTGGATCTCGTCCGACCCGAAATACTCCTTCTTCCACTCCTCATATCGGGTATCGCGGGTGCCCTGGATCTTCGCTTCGCGCATCCAGGTCGCGGTCGGCTGGAATCCATTCAGATATAGATGGAATGGGAAATGATCCTGGGCCTGCCCAGTGAGGTTGTGGTAGGTAAGTACCTCAGATCCGTCGAGCTGGTGGGTCTTCGCGTCGTATTTCGCCTCGATGTTGTACCAGACCACACGCTGCGACAGCGGCTTATCCGAATTGATCGCTGAGGTAGTCGCCGGAATCTCCAACCCCGATGCCGGCGCCCCCTTGGCACGTGCCGCACCCGCCTGTCCATAACCTGAAATGTGAAGGGATCCAACTGCCAGAACAACAAGAATGCCGAATTTGCGAAGCGCCATCAGCTGACCCCTGAGGGATGGAATGTGGGACGCCCATCATACCCTACAGGAGTCACTTACGGCGCAAACGCGCCGCCGGTTCCCTGCGGCGCGCAGTTTTTGTAGTTCAACCTGGCGCCTGACCGCCCGCTAGCCGGCTGCGGCGTAATCCCCGATGACCTCGGCGATCAGTTCCCGCACTCTCGCTTTTAAAGTGCTTAACGCCCCCTCTACTTCCGGCGACATCTTTTCCCCGACCTCAAACGACTGCCCGCCGACGGTCAGCAGCCATGCCCGTGGGAAAACTCCGTACAGGTCGCGCGCCATCGCCAGCAGCGAACCCGGCGAGAGATGATGGGTGAAAGCCGGGTTGCCTTCGAGCGCCCGAACTTCCTCGCAGCGGAACTCTCCGGCCTGGCTCTCGTGGCTGCCATCCAGGAACAGAACGGTTTCGGCGTGGCTCACCAGTTCAGCCAGCTCCGGCGTCAATTGTCGACAGGGAAGAACTTCGACTTCGGGTCGGGCGTTGGTGCGGAACAACTGCACCGCGGCATGCCATCCCACACCATCGTCACAGCGTAGAGGGTTCCCGTAACCCAGGATCAGGACGCGTGCCATATCCACCTCCTTAGCTTCAGAGGGGCCGGCAAACCTCGTCTTTCAGATTGCCGGATGCGTCAATCAGTTGGATGCGAAGCGGCATCTCGCCGACCGCATGGGTGGAACAACTCAAACATGGATCATACGCCCGGATAACCGCCTCCACCCGGTTCAACATTCCCGGGGTCAAATGCTCCGACCGCACAAAGTGCTTGGCGACTTGCAGGATCGCCCGGTTCATCGCCAGGCTGTTGTGCCCGGTCGCGATAATCAGGTTCACCCACCGGATCAAGCCCGATTCGTCAATCTTGTAATGATGAATCAGCGTGCCGCGGGGCGCCTCGCAGCATCCCACTCCCTCGAATGCATTCGCCTGCGCCACCGCCCGCACGTGCTTCGACAGAATCTCGGGATCATTGAGCAATTGTTCCATGCGCTCCAGGCAGTACAGGATTTCGATCAGCCGCGCGTGATGATAGTGGAATGAACTGAGCACCGCTGTCCGCTGCAGTTCATGAAACTCGGCCAGTTCCTGATCTGCCTTCGGAGTTCCGCACCGGTCGGCGACGTTCATGCGCGCCAGCGGCCCTACCCGGTAAATTCCTCCCGGATAGCCGGTCGGCATGTAGTACGGCGACTTGAGGTAGCTCCAGGGTTCCACCTTCTCGCCAAGGAATTCCCCATAGGTCGCCGGATCCAGTCCGCTCGCCACCACATCGCCTGCCGCATTCACGATCCGGATGCCGCCATCGTAGAAGGTCAGCCCGCCGTCCCTCTTTACGATGCCCAGAAACAAAGTCGGAAAATTGCCGAAGCTGGCAATCTCGAGACGGAAATTTTCCATGATGCCCTTAAACCACTGCAGCGTGCGATCCGCAATCACCACCAGTTCAGGAATCCCTGCCAGAATTGCATCGCGGTTTAGCTCGGTTAGCGGCTCGCTCACTCCTCCGGGCACTACCCATGCCGGATGGATCCGCTTTCCACCCAGCCGCTCGATCACCTGCTGCCCGAATTGCCGGAGTCGAATACCGTCCCGCGCCAACTCGCGATTCACCTCCAAGACCCCAAACAGGTTGCTCTTCTTGGGGTCTGCATCCATCCCCAGCAGCAGATCTGGCGCGGAAAGATGAAAAAAGCTCAGCGCATGCGATTGCACCACCTGGGCCAGGCCGAAGATGCGCCGCAATTTATCGGCCGTGGGCGGAATGCGGACGGCGAGCAGTGCATCACATGCCTTCGCTGACGCCATGAGGTGACTCACCGGGCAGATGCCGCAGATCCGCGCCATCAATGCCGGCATCTCCGAGAAGGGACGCCCCTCGGAGAACTTTTCAAAGCCCCGGAATTGCGTCACGTGCAGGTGCGCATCATCCACCTGCCCCTGCTCGTTCAGCTGCAGCGTGATCTTGGCATGTCCCTCGATCCGCGTAACCGGATCGATCGTGATCGTCCGTTGTTCTACCCCGTTCACTTCAGGCTCCAAAGCGCGTTCGCGCGCTCAGTTCCGGCATTCGTCCCTCTATCAATTCCTTCAGCACATAGAAAATCACGTCGGCCGACGGTGGGCATCCCGGCACAAACACGTCCACCGGCACAATCTCATTCACCGGGATCGCCCGGTCCAGCAATTTCGGGATCACCTGCTCGGGCACCCCGGCGTCGAGCGTTACATTTTCCCGATATGCGCGATCGCAGATCGCCTTGACCCCAAACGCATTCCGCATTGAAGGGACGTTCGCTGTAACCGCGCAGTCCCCCAGGGAAACCAGCGTCTTCGTCCGCCCCCGGATGTGCAGGATCTTGTGCAGATCCTCCTCCGAACTGACCGCGCCCTCCACCAGGGCGATGTCCACATCCTCGGGAAAGATCTTCTCGTCCACCAGCGGGCTATACACCAGGTCCACTTTCTCGGCCAGCGCGATCAGGTTCTCGTCCATGTCCAGAAACGACATGTGGCACCCGGAACATCCATCCAGCCAAACCGTAGCCAACTTCAGCTTGCTCACTCCCAGTCCTCCCGCATCAGCGTCAGGTACGGCAGGAATTGGCGACGCTTCTCCATCTCTGCCACTGAACGGCCTTTCTCCGAGAGCGCTCCGGTCGGGCACACATGCACGCACTTGCCGCATCCGGTGCACGTCTCCGACGAGCCCCAGGGCTGGTTCAGGTCGGTGATCACCTTGGCCTCGATTCCCCGCCCCATCACATCCCAGGTGTGCGCGCCCTCGATTTCATCGCATACCCGCACGCAACGCGAGCACAGGATGCACCGGTTGTGATCCACTACAAACCGTTCATGCGATGCATCCACCTGCGCTTTCGGATAGCGGTAGCGGAAGTGCACGTGCGTGATGTCCAGCTTCTGCGCCTGCGCCTGCAACTCACAGTGCCCATTCGACACGCACACCGAGCAGATATGGTTGCGCTCCACGAACAGCAACTCCAGGATCAGCTTGCGGTATTTCTGCAGCCGCTCAGAGCTAGTTGTGACCTCCATCCCCTCTTCCACCCGGGTCACACATGCCGGCAACAACTTGTTGCTGCCCTTCACTTCCACCATGCACAGGCGGCACGCGCCCACCATCGATAGCCCGCGCAGTGCGCACAGGGTTGGAATGAAAATGTTGTTCTGCCGGGCGACCGCCAGAATCGTCTCCTCGGCGCGCGCGCTGATGTCTTTCCCGTCGATGCTCAACGTTTTGATGGCGGGTGCCGGGTTCATGCCACCACCTCATGCTCTTGAACCCCGCACACCCCTGCCGGGCAGCGGTGCTCCTCAAGGTGCGCGCGGTACTCCTCCGCGAAATAGCGAAGCGTACTCAACACCGGATTCGGCGCCGACTGGCCCAGGCCGCATAGGCTCGTGTTCTTCAGCAAGTCGCACAACTCTTCCAGCAGCGCCTTATCCGCTGCCGTCCCTTCCTGCCGGCAGATCCGCCCCAGCACTTCATTCAACTGGTACGTTCCCACCCGGCACGGCACGCACTTTCCGCAGGATTCGGTCATGCAGAAATCCATGAAGTATTTCGCCACATCTACCATGCACGAGCTTTCATCCATGATGATCATGCCGCCCGAGCCCATGATCGATCCCACCTTGGCCAGCGACTCGTAGTCCACCGGCATGTCCAGGTACTCGGAAGGAATGCATCCCCCGGACGGTCCACCCGTCTGCACCGCCTTGAACTGCCGCCCATCGGGAATGCCGCCGCCGATCTCGAACACCATCTCGCGCAGCGTAATTCCCATCGGCACTTCCACCAGCCCGGTATTCATCACCCGCCCCGCCAGCGCAAACACCTTGGTCCCCTTGCTCTTTTCCGTGCCGATCTTCGCGTACCACTCGCCGCCGTTCAGGATGATCGACGACACATTCGCGAAGGTCTCTACGTTGTTGATGAGCGTCGGCGCCCCGAACAGGCCGGCCTGCGCCGGATACGGCGGCCGCGGCCGGGGTGTCCCGCGCTTCCCTTCCACCGATGAGATCAGCGCCGTCTCTTCTCCGCACACGAACGCCCCCGCCCCAAGCCGCAAATCCAGCCGGAAACTGAAGCGGGTCCCGCAAATGCTCGTTCCCAGCAGCCCCGCCCGCTCCGCCTGCCGGATCGCAATCCGCAGCCGTTTGATCGCCAGCGGATACTCCGCCCGCACATAGATGTAACCTTCCGACGCGCCTACGGCATACGCCGCAATGAGCATGCCTTCGATCACCCGATGCGGATCGCTCTCCAGCACGCTGCGATCCATGAACGCTCCGGGATCGCCTTCGTCCGCATTGCAAATCACATACTTCTGCGAGCCGCCCGCCTTCGCGACCGTGCTCCACTTCAGCCCCGTCGGGTAGCCCGCGCCGCCCCGGCCGCGCAGCCCGCTCTTCACCATCTCCTGCACGACCTCGGATGGCGTCATCTCCGATAGCACTTTGATCAGCGCGCTATAGCCGGACAGGCCGATATAGTCTTCCATCCGCTCTGGATCGACGATTCCGGAGTGCTCCAGAACGATCTTCCTCTGCCGCTGGAAAAACGGGACCTCGGTCGGAGACACCAACCGGCTCACCGGTTCACCGCCCAGCGCGTCCAGCACTGCGCCCGTGTCCTCTGCCGTCACATGCTTGTAGAGCGTGCCGTCACTGGTTGAGACCAGGGGGCCCTCCGCGCATAATCCCATGCAGCCCACGCCCTTGGCCTGGCACTTCTTCTCCCAGCCCCGCCGCTTGATTTCTTCGTCCAGCGCCCCTTTGACCGCGTCGCTCTGGCACGAGATGCACCCCGCCGCCACGCACACGTTCACCCGGTGCTCGAATTGATGTCGCGCTCCTTGTTCTTCTTCCGCGATCTGTTCGAGTTCATCAGGAGTCATGGCGAGTCCATTTCACCAGCCGCTCGCGCAAGGCTTGCGTGGTCACCTTGCCGGCAACGTTGCTGTCATAAACCACCGCGGGCGCCAGCCCGCACGAGCCCAGGCAGCGCGCCGTCAGCAGCGAGATTTTCCCGTCCCCGGTTGTTTCTCCCGGCGCAATCCCCAAGTCCTTTTCCACCGCTTTCAGCAACTGCGGTGCACCCTTGATGTAGCAAGCGGTCCCCATGCACACCACGCACGTGTGCTCCCCGGCCGGCTTTAATGTGAAGAAGTGATAGAACGTTGCCACGCCATAGGCCCGGCTCAATGGGACGCGCAGCGATACCGCAACATAACGGAGGGCCTCATCATCCAGGTAGCCGAACGCCTCCTGCACCGTGTGCAACGCTTCAATCAATCCGCGCGACTGGCTTCCCAGCCTGCGCATGGTGGTATCCACTAATCGCCACCGCTTGTCCTGGCTCGGAGCGGTTGGCTTGGCAAAGTCGGTGATCATGCCTCGCTCCCCGGCCGGGCTCGATTGCGCTGCATGCCGCGTGCCCACAATCTGCCCGTACCCTGGACTGCTTCGGAACCCTTCAGACTAGGACGAGCAAGAGCGACCGTATGTGACCACAATCACCGAGGCATGCCGCACAATGACCTCTGCCTGTGACGTCTGTAAAGACGGGGCTTGCCCCGTCTCACCGCTTCCATCTCCCGAGATCCTGGCGATGTTCTGAACCTGCCGTTCCACCCACTTCCGAATTTCCTCTCGCCACCCGATGCGCCGCCACCAGCGCCTGCCCCAAACTCAAACCCCCATCTCCCGCCGGCACTTCGCTGTGCGTGAACACTCGAAAACCGCGCTCTTCCAGCCGCGCCCGCAGCCTCGCCAGCAGAAAAACATTGTGAAACGTTCCTCCGCTCAAACATACCTGCTCGATCCCGCTCCGTCCTCTTATGAACTCCGCGAGGCGCGCAAACACGTCCACCAAGCCGCGATGGAACCGCCCGCTGATCTTTCCCACGCTTACCTCATCTTGAAGATCTCGCACGATCGCTTCAAACAGGGGCTTGGTCCCGATCACCCAGCCTTCTCCCGCGCACCGCAGTTCAAACGGGTACGCTTCTGCCTCGCCATCCGGGTCGATCGCCATTTCCAACTCGATCGCAGCCTGCGCCTCGTAATTCACGGCTTGTCGAACACCAACCAGCGCCGCCACCGCATCGAACAACCGCCCGCAACTCGAAGTCCAGGGCGAGTTCACGCCCCGCTCCACCATTCGTGCCAGCAACCCCGCCTTTTTGCGATCTACGAGGTCCGTGAACGGGACTCGCAACTTCTCCCACTCCGACCCGAAGTGCTGCACCAGATAGCTCACCGCCATCCGCCATGGCTCATGTATGGCTTCCGCTCCGCCCGGCATGCGCACATACTCAAAATGCGCTACCCGCTCGAACTCCGCATACTCTGCCACCAGAACTTCTCCGCCCCAGATGTTCCCATCCGTCCCGTACCCGGTTCCGTCCAGCGCAAACCCAATTACCGTGCCCTCCAGGTGGTTCTCCGCCATGCAACTCGCGATGTGCGCATGATGATGCTGCACGCCCATCAACTGCACGCCCACCTGCTTCCGCGCCCATTTCGTCGAGAAGTAATCGGGATGCAGATCGTACGCCACCACCTGGGGCCGGATTTCCAGCACGCGTGTCAGGTGCTCGACTGCCTCTTCAAAAAAGCGGTAGCTCTCCAGGTTTTCCAGATCCCCCACATGCTGGCTCAAAAACGCATGCTTCTTCTTCGTCAGGCAGATCGCGTTCTTGAGCTCTCCACCCACCGCCAGAATCTGGGGCACATCCTCCTTCAAAAACACTGGCACAGGCACAAATCCGCGCGACCGACGTATCTGGCACGTCTTTCCCCCGACAACGCGCACCACCGAATCATCGCAACGCAGGAGAATTTCGCGATTGTGCACCAGGAAAAAATCCGCCAGCTCGCCCAGTCGCCGCACAGCTTCCTCGTTCTCGATCGCAATCGGCTCTTCGCTCAGGTTGCCGCTCGTCATCACCAGCGCCTGATAGTGCCCCTTGGCGAACAAAAGATGATGCACCGGTGTATACGGCAGAAACACGCCCAGGAACCGATTCCCGGGCGCCACCGCCTCCGGAATTCCCGCATCCCTTCGCCAAGGCAACAACACGATCGGGCGCTCTGCCCGCTCCAGGGCTCTTCGCCCGGCATCATCCACCACGCACAACCGCTCGGCCGTTTCCAGATCCCGCACCATCACCGCAAACGGCTTCTCCACCCGGCGCTTCCGCTTCCGCAACAACTCGACCGCCGCGGAATTCTCCGCATCGACTGCCAGGTGAAATCCGCCCAGCCCCTTCACCGCCACGATCCACCCGTGCTCCAGCGCCATCGCCGCCGCTGCGATCGGGTCCTCAAACTCCATCTTTCTTCCCTTGCCTCCCCACAACTCCAGTTGTGGACCGCACTCCCAGCATGCATTGGGCTGCGCGTGAAACCGCCGGTTCAACGGATCGTCATACTCCGCCTGGCACGCAGCACACATCTGGAACCCCGCCATCGACGTGTAGGGGCGGTCATAGGGAATGTCGCGTTCGATCGTGAAGCGCGGCCCGCAATTCGTGCAGTTGATGAAGGGATACCCGTACCGGCGATCGGTGGGATCCAGCAACTCGCGCAGGCAATCCGGACAGGTCGCTACATCCGGCGAGATCAGCGTCTCGACCGCCTCGCCGCGCTGGCTCGCGAGAATGCGGAAGTCCCGGTCTCCATGGCAGGCGACCTCCCGCACGGCCAGCCCTGTGATCTTCGCTAATGGCGGCGCCGATTCGGGCAGTTGTCTAACAAATCCCGCAACCGCTTCCTCGGGCCCCTCAACCTCAATCGCCACCCCCGACGCGGTGTTCGAGATATGTCCTGCCAGCTTGCGTTCCGTCGCCAGTCGATACACATAGGGACGGAATCCCACGCCTTGCACGATTCCCGCCACCTCGATCTGGCGCCGGACTGCCACAGCCCTCCTAGGCCACCGGCTGCTCCCGAGTTTGCAGAAACACGTGCCGCCGATGTTCGAGCCAGGTCCGCCACTCGCGCACGCCGTGCCCCGTCAGGCACGACACTCGGATCACTTCCATCGCCGGATGCACCCTGCGCGCATTCTCCACTGCCTCTTCTACGTCAAACGGCACATACGGCAGCAGGTCCACCTTGTTGAGCACCATCAGCTCCGCCTTGAAGAAAATCGTCGGATACTTCAGCGGCTTATCCTCCCCCTCGGTCACGCTAAGCAGCACGATCTTCGCCGCCTCGCCCAGGTCATAGCTCGACGGGCACACCAGGTTTCCGACATTCTCGATGATCAAGTACTCCAGATCCTCCAGCCGCCAGTCCTCCAGGTGCCGCTTGATCATCCGCGCATCCAGATGGCACGTTCCGCCCGTCGTGATCTGCTTCACCGGAAACCCGAAGCGCCGCAACCGTGCCGCATCGTTCTCCGTCTGCAAATCTCCGGTCAGAACCGCCGCACGGGTCGATCGTGGCATCTGCTCCAGCGTCCGCTCCAGCAGGCTGGTCTTGCCCGACCCGGGCGAGCTGACCAGATTCACGCACAACACCCCGTGCTGGCGAAACTCCTCGCGCAACTCGACGGCTACCCGATCGTTCTCGTTAAGAACTTTGCGCTCCAGCGGTACGCGGTTCATACTGTTCCACCTCCACATAAGCCAGGTCTAATTCATCCCCGCTCAGGCACTCCGACGCCAAGCCGTGACACTGGGGACACTCAAAGTCATAGTCGCGCACGGTGAACTCGCTGCCGCACAACTTGCACCGGTGTCGGCGCGGGCATACTTCAATCTCCAGCTCTAACTCTTCCAGATCCGTCTCGCGCTTCAATGCATCAAAGCAAAACCGCAGCGACTCCCCATCGATCGCCGCCAGCTTTCCGACTCGCACTCCGACTCGCGTGGCCCGGCTCGCTGGATGCCGCTCCATCTCCGTTCGCACCGCCTCCAGAATCGAGTTCGCGATTCCCATCTCGTGCATAAACTGCGCGTCACCCTCCAACCCGGTAGAGACGGGGCTTGCCCCGTCTCCTGCATTTCGGCTCAGCCTTCGTATCGCGGCATAACTTTAGTCATGCCGCACCGAATCTCATTCGTCGCCGGCTACTGCCGCCATCGCCCGAGTCTCGTCGTCCGTCCCAACTGCGCTCAGCAAATCCGCGGCAACTGGTCGCCCGTCAGCATGTCCACGATGCGCGTCGTTCCCAGTCCCGTCCGCATCGTGACCAGCCCCGCATTCGCCTCGGTCACTGTGCCAATCACGTGCGCATCCCTTCCCAGCGGATGCTGCCGCATCAGCGCCAAGATCTCCGTGGCGGCCGACGGCTCCACGATCGCCACCAGCTTCCCTTCATTCGCCACATAGAGCGGATCCAGCCCCAGCATCTCGCAGGCTCCACGCACTTCCTCGTGTACTGGAATCTCGCTCTCCATCAGCTCAATACCCACGTCGGACTGCGTCGCAAGTTCATTTAAGGTGCTCGAAAGTCCACCGCGCGTCGGATCCCGCATGCACCGGAGTTCTCCCGGCACCTTCAGCATCGTCGCCACCAGCGTGTGCAGGGCTGCGCTATCGCTGCACACCGGCGACTCGAATTCCAAGCCTTCTCGTTGCGCGAGAATCGCAATCCCGTGATCCCCCAGAAATCCGCTCAGCAAGACTTTGTCCCCAGGCCGCGCCCGGTCCGCCGACAACGTCACTCCATCCGGCACCACGCCCACCCCGGTTGTCGTGATAAACAACTGATCGCCGCTGCCTCTCTCCACCACCTTCGTGTCTCCGGTAACGATCTCCACGCCCGCCCGGTCCGCCGCCCCTCGCATCGAGTTCACCACTCGTCGCAGGACTTCAAGCGATAAGCCTTCCTCGAGAATGAATGCCGCACTCAGGTACAGCGGCCACGCTCCGCCCATCGCCAGATCGTTGATCGTTCCGTGCACGGCCAACGACCCGATATCTCCGCCCGGAAAAAACAGCGGCTTTACCACGAACGAATCCGTAGTCAGCGCCAGCCGGCTTCCGTTGATGCTGAATACCGCCTGGTCATCCAACCGCGCCAGCAGCGGGTTCTGAAATGCCGGCAGAAAAATCTGCCGTACCAGGTCTCCGCTCAGCTTGCCGCCGCTCCCATGCCCGAGCAGCACCGTATCTTTTGTCGGCAACGGTGTCGGACAAGCCAAATCGGCTATTGTCTTCATTGCGACTGATCCTCAGCTTGCGTGCGCATGCCGCCGATAGTGGTAATAAGCGGCGCATGCTCCTTCCGACGAGACCATGGGGGCGCCCAATGGATTCTCCGGTGTGCACCGCATCCCGAACGCCGGACAATCCGTCGGCTTGCGCAGTCCCTGCAGCACCTGCGCGCTGATGCACTCCGCAGGCTCCGCCGTCGTGATCGGCGCCAGGCCGAACACCCGGTTCGCGTCGTACTCCGCATACTCCGCGCGCAGCCGTAGTCCGCTCTGCCGGATCATTCCGATGCCCCGCCACTTCTGATCGGCCACTTCAAACACTTCACCGATTACCTGCCGCGCGTGATGGTTCCCTTCGTAGCTCACCGAACGTACATATTGGTTCTCGACCCGCGCCTCGCCGGCTTCCAACTGCTTGACCAGCAGCAGCACCGCTTCCAGTAGATCCACCGGCTCGAATCCACCCACCACGATCGGTATCCGAAAATCCCGCGCCAGCGCCTCATACTCCCCGCAGCCCATCACCGTGCACACGTGCCCGGGCGCGATGAACCCCTGCACCCGGTTCTCAGGCGATGCCATCAGCGCGCGAATCGCCGGCGGTACCAGCACATGCGACACCAATAGCGAAAAGTTCTTGAGCCTTTCCCGCTTCGCCATCCATGCCGCCATCGCATTCGCCGGCGCGGTCGTCTCAAACCCGATCGCCAGGAACACCACTTTCCGCTCCGGCAGGGTCCGCGCCAGCCGCACCGCCTCGGTCGGCGAATACGCGATTCGCACATCCGCCCCTTTCGCCTTGGCGCGAAACAGGTCCGCATGCGATCCCGGCACCCGCAGCATGTCGCCATAGGACACCAGCGTGACCTCCGGCATCTCTGCCAGCGCCAGCGCCTTGTCGATCGTCTCCAGTGGCGTCACGCACACCGGGCAACCCGGCCCATGCACCAGTTCCACTCCCTTGGGCAGCAACTCTTCCAACCCGTAGCGCATGATGGTGTGGGTCTGTCCCCCGCAAATCTCCATCAGTACCCAGGGCCGCGTGCAACACTCTGCCAGCTGCGTCGCCAGGGCGCGCGCTATACGGCCGTCCCGGTACTCGTCGATATATTTCATGCGTCCCCAGGCGAGCTCTCGCCCGCTGCGCCGACTCTAGTCTGCTATGCACAATGGAGCGGTGATTGAGATCACGACAACGGGTGAGATTTAAACCGAGGCGCGCCGGGTGACGCTTTACACAACCTCTGCGGGCACAGCTCCTAACTCTTCCTCAAGAGCTCCCAGCTCTTCCAGCATCCGATACGTGCGCTTGGCTTCCGCTTCATCCACGCGGCTGATGGCAAAGCCCACATGCACCATCACGTAGTCGCCCACTTCGGCCTCTGGCACAAAACCCAGCGCCACTTGCCGCACGATTCCGCCAAACTGCACCTGGCCGACTTCTACTCCGCCGATGCACTCCTTCGTCAGCACTTTGCCCGGGACAGCAAGACACATACAATTCCCCTGGGTTCAGGCGCTCACCGGCTCGCCCAACTCCTGAACCAGTTCCTCCACCACATGCTGCGCCTGCCGCAAGGCGGATCGCAGTGACCGGTGAACATCCCGCGATAATCCAGCTCCCGCATCCACTTCCTTGGGCTCCACCGCGATCAGGTAACACTTCTCCGGCAGTTCCCCGAGGAACGCTGCCGTCGCCAGCAACTCGCCGGCATTGCCTTCTCGCTCGGTCGTGGAACGGCTGGTCGCAAACCGAATCACCTCCGTCCCTTCCAGCACTCGCACCGAACCCGGCCTCTGCCCCGTCGTCACCGCATCCAGAATGACCACCGCTTTCCGGCCTGCGATCCGGTCCAGCAACGCCAGGCCCTGCGTTCCACCATTCACAAACTCCACCGACGAAGAGTGCAAGCTCTTCGCCAGATCGGCCAATAAGCTTGGACCGACGCCATCATCGTGCAACAGCGTATTTCCCAACCCCAGAACCAGAATGGGTGCGACTTCCCCAGGCCCCATGGATCCGTTTCTCATGATCGAACTCCCCAGACGAGGCAGCGTCTTACGCTCGGCGCATTGTCAATCGCCCTTCACACTCCCGCAGTGACCCACGTCACATCAGGAAAAGTCCTTTAAAACCAGCAGGCTGACGCGAAATCTTAAGCCTGTACTTCGCCCGGTTTTCTCATCCACCAGGTGCGGGCCGGCGACTCTGCAAACTGCCGCACAAATCCTACTCCAATCCGGCTCAGCGCGATCAGGATTTGCCGCATTGCCCGCTCTACCGCCGCCTGCACAGGTTCGCTCAGCACGCACCTTGCACTAAATGACTCGCCGCTGACTCCCACCAGCGTCACGTCCTTGGGACTGCCTCCGAACCACTCCGCCGCCAGCAACGACTCCCTCAGCGCCGGCGAGTGCGGGTCCATCCGCACTCCCGACACCTGCCGCGTCAAATCCTCTTTCCGGTACAACGTAATAGTGCCCGCTGGCTCGCCGTTATTCACCGCATCCACCACAATCAGCGCATCCAACCCAGTAATGTGATCGATGAAATCCAGCGCAGGCGTTCCCAAATCCTCCAGTTCCACTCCGTCCTCGAAAACATAATTCGCCGCCAGCTTCCGCACGACGTAGGGGCCCACTCCGTCGTCGCCCAGCAGGATATTTCCGACCCCGGCAATCAGCACCCGCTTCATAGCACCTTCACCGTCGCGATTCGGGTCCCCGTTGGATCAAACGCATGACACGCGCACGCCATGCACGGGTCGAACGAGTGGATCGTCCGGATCACCTCCAGCGGCTTCTCCGGATCCGCCACCGGACTGCGCATCAGCGAAGCCTCGTAAGGCCCCGAAACTCCCGCGCCATCGCGCGGACTCGCGTTCCACGTCGATGGCACCACCGCCTGGTAGTTCCTGATCTTTCCGTCCTCTATTACCATCCAGTGCGACAACGTTCCCCGTGGCGCTTCGTGCGTTCCCACCCCGGCGATTTCGCCCTTCGGAAACACCGGGTTGTTGTGAATCGCCGTATCGCCCTTCGCGACGTTGTCCACCAGCAACTGCCAATGCTGCGTCGCCAGGTCCGACAGCATCGCCGCCCGGATCGCCCGCGCCAGGTGCCGTCCCATCGTGGACTGCATATCGTTGATCGTCACCTTCCGACCCGAGACCGTCGATACCGTCTCCAGCGCCTTATCCGTCCACTTCCGCGTCAGCGGGTGTCCCTGCGCATAACCGATCAACACCTGCGAGAGCGGCCCGACCTGCATCGGCTTGCCCTGGAAGCGTGGTGCCTTCACCCACGAATACTTTTTTTCCGCCTCCCACTCCGTCACCTGCGGCACGGTCTCGCCCTTCCACGGATGCAGCGCCTTTTTCCCCTCGTAGTAGGAGTGCGTCACGTCCTCCGTCACTCCGTCGCGGAACGCTTGGTCCGACGCCTTCTGCAGCACCTTCACCGACGACAGGTTTCCATCCTCGATAAATCCGCCCGGCAGATCGAACACCGTCGCCGCCGCATCCCGCGGAAGATCCGGCACCGCCAGGTAGTTCCGTACGCCGCCGCCAATGTGGAACCAGTCTGGATAGAACGCCGCAATCGCGCACGCATCCACGAAGTACACCTGCTGCACGAACGCCGTTACTTCATCCATCAGCACCTTGATCGCTTCCAGCCGCTCCATGCCTAGCGTCGCCTGGCTATCCAGATTGATCGCGTTCGAGACTCCGCCCACCGTCAGGTTCTGGATGTGCGGCGTCTTTCCGCCCAGCATGCCTACCACCTGGTTCGCCTTGCGCTGATACTCGAGCGCCTGCAAATAGTGCGAGAAGGCCAGCAGGTTCACGTTCGGATCCAGGTGCATCTGCGGATGTCCCCAGTACCCGTTGGTAAAGATGCCTAGCTGCCCGCTCGCTGCCACCGCCTTCACCTTCTCTTGCGCGGCCCTCATCTCGTTGCGCGAATTTCCCGTCCACGGCGAGATGCTCTCCGCCAGTGCCGACGTCTTCGCCGGGTCCGCCTTCGGAATCTGCAGCACGTCCACCCAGTCCAGCGCCGACAAGTGATAGAAGTGCACCGTGTGATCGTGCAGTCCATGGTTGATCAGGATCAGGTTCCGGATGTACTGCGCATTCGCCGGAATCTCCAGCTTCAGCGCATCTTCGACTCCGCGCACGCTGGCCAGCGCATGCACCGTGGTGCACACCCCGCAAAAACGCTGCGTGAACAGCCATGCCTCCCGCGGATCGCGCCCCTCGAGAATTTTCTCGATGCCGCGCCACATCGTGCACGACGCCCAGGCATTGGAGACCGCGTTGTTCTCTACTTCGATGTCCACGCGCAGGTGGCCTTCGATGCGTGTAATCGGATCGATCGTGATGCGCTTCGTCATATTTGTTTCACTCGTTCTTCGATATCGGGAGCTCTCCTCCGCTATTTCAGGCCCTTTCCGTACCAAACGATTTTCGTTTCGGGCCCGCCTTCCGGCGCGCCGTCAAACCTATTCGCCGAGGCGAGCGGCGTCAGCCGCCGCTCCCACGCTAATCGCCGGCCGCGTACTCCCGCTCCTCCGCATGCCCGGGAAACACCGCCACCTTCTCCGTCACTCCTTCCATCCGGTACCACAACCGCATCGGCGCCGGCAGAATCGCCAACACCTTTGCGGCAAACACAAACCCCGCAATTGCCAGCGATACAAATCCCACCGAGATCAACAACTCCACCGGCGTCGGAAAATAAAACGCCCCCGGCCGTGGCTGAAACGCAAGCGTCGTCGGATTGAACCGGTACAGCATTCCTCCCACCGCCGCTACCAGGTGCGCATGGAACATCAATCGCGCATCCCGCTGCCGCGCCGAATCGCGCAGCATGAACACTGCCGCCACCAGAAACAGCACCTCAATCCAGAACAGCGCCGCATAAATGTTTGCCCGGAATGCCGTCAGAAGCTGTCCGCGAACCATCAGATCGGCGAATCGGAACGCCAGCCACCACCCGATCAGCCCCGCCGTAATCCGGTTCATCTCGCTCAGAATGCTGAGATCGATGGGCCGCTTCCACATCAGCGAGCAGAACAGCAGCGTCCCCGCCACGCAGGAGAACCCCATGAACGCCGCCGCCCACAAGTACAGCAACGGCAGCCACGGCGTCTGCCACAGGGGATCGACCCGGTCTCCACCCAGCAACATCAGCGCCCCCAGCGATGACTGGTGCATCGCCGGCAGCAGGTACGCCAAGCCCACAATCCACGGGTAGAATCGGACCATCACCTTCTCCGCTCGCTTCACCAGTTCCCGATACTGCGGCTGCTTCTCATAGACCCAATCCAGCACCGGCGGCACGTTCTCCAGCAGCAACGGCACCATCGCATACACCGGCATGCAGAACGCCACCTCCAGCAGCGGTGAGTGCACGTTCCACCGCCACGGGGTGAGGATCCAATAAAAATTCCACGGCCGCCCTACATCCACGCCCAGCAGCATCAATCCCGACAGATATGCCAGGAAGCTGGTCAGCAGCGCCGTCCGCATTACGACGTGCAGATGATTCCGCCGGAACAACCATGCCGCGATGCCCACCGCAAATCCGCCCGAGCCCAGCCCGGTCAGGGTCATGGTGTTGAACGTTTTCCAGATGCCCCACGCGTACGCATCGTTCATTCCGCTGGCTGGCCCGAGCCCCGCCAGTTCGCGGTAGGTCACCAGCCCGACCGCCAGCGCGCCCAGCCCGCACAGCACTTGGAACGGGCGCGTCCAGATCGGCACCTCGCAGACGGGAACCGCTCTCTCCCATTTCTGGATCATAGTTGCGGCCTCAGTCCGGTCTCTTCTTCGTCCTTCTCCATATGCTCGAGGTGCTCCTTCCAGTTGCCCCGAATCACGCCCACCATCGACGCATAGAGCACCGCCGGCACCGCCAGGTAGCTGTACACCCGCTTCTGCCACTTCAGATATTTCTGCGGCACCGATTCTTCCGGCAGATCCGGCAGCCCCAGATTTTGGAAGGGCACCGCCGACAGGTACAGCACTTGCGTTCCGCCCGCCTCGTATTCGCCATACACCCGATTCTCGAAATACTTCGCTGGTGACTCCCCGATCCGCCGCTTCGCTTCCGTCAGTAACTCACCGCGATTCCCAAAGATCACCGCATTCTTCGGACACACCTCCGTGCACGCCGGCTGATCCCCCTTCGCCAGCCGCTCCTTGCACAACTCGCACTTCACGATCTTCGGATTGAATCCTTCCCACTGGAACTTCGGGATGTGGTACGGACACGCGATCTCGCAGTACCGGCAGCCCACGCACAGCTTCGCGGTCCAGGTCACCACCCCAGTCGGCGAATCCTTCTTGAGAGCCTTAAACATGCACCCGGCCACGCACGCTGGATCCACGCAATGCATGCACTGCTGCTTTACGTAGGAGTAGGACCTCCCGTCCGCCGGCTTATACAGCTTGATAATGTTCTTGGTCGTCGAGTTCAGGTCGTACGCGATCTGGTGCAGGCCATTCACGCGCATGTCCGGAGCCAGGTTGTTCGCCTTGGCGCATGCCGCCACGCACGATTGGCATCCCACGCAGCGCGTCGCATCGTACAAAAGCCCCAATGCCTCAGGCCGGACCTGCGGCTTCTCCTCCGATACCGCCACCCCCGACAGGGCGGCGCCGCCCGCCGCCCCGGTCGCGACCACCGATGCCGTACCCGTCGTCAGTTTGCGCAGCGCTTCCCGGCGAGTCATGGCCATGGCTACTCTCTCCCCGCCGGCGGTATCTTTTCTTCATCTTCGTTCTCGGCCATTGCCTGCTTGCCCGGCAACCGCTTGGATGCCATCAGCGCCGCGCCTCCGATGCCGCCCGCAATCGCTCCCACCATGGCCGCGGCGGCCGTTCCAATCGTCCCGACTCGCGTATTGATCAGCGGCAACGCTTCCGGCGGTGTCGCCGCGTGAATATCGGCGACCTCGAAGATCGGGACCTCGAAGGCCACAGCCTTCTCCGTGCAACCCACGCACGGCGAGCCCACTCCGATCGGCCACACATCGGGAATCTCATTGAAGTGCCGCGTCGAACAAGAAGCATGGGTCACCGGGCCCTTGCAGCCCATCTTGTACAGGCACCAGCCTTCCCGGTGCCCCTCGTCGCCGAACTGCTTCACGAACCGGCCCGCGTCAAAGTGCGCCCGTCGCGGGCAGTGATCGTGGATGTACCGATCAAAAGCAAACTTCGGCCGGTTCAATTCGTCCAGCGCCGGCAACCGCCCCATGGTTGCGTATTCCAGCACCACCGCCAGCAGGTTGTAGGGATTCGGCGGGCAGCCCGGGATGTTCACCACCGGTTTTTCTTTCACAATCGAATCCACGCCCAGCGCACCCGTCGGATTGGGCCCCGACGAGGGCAGCCCGCCCCACGATGCGCACGAACCCATGGACACGATAGCGGCTGACTTCGGCCCGAGGTCCTTCAGAATCTCCAGCGCCGGCCGTCCTGCCAGCTTCATGTACTGCCCCTGCGCTTTCGTGGGAATCGACCCTTCCACCACCAGCACGAACTTGCCGAAGTTCTCCGCCACCGCCTGCTTCAGCGCCGCCTCGGCCTGCGCCCCCGAAGCCGCCATCAGCGTCTCGTGGTAATCCAGTGAGATCACGTTCAGGATCAGGTCCGCCACATCCGGCCGCGACGTCCGCAGCAACGTCTCCGAGCAGCCCGTGCAGTCCTGAAAGTGCAGCCAGATCACCGACGGCCGCTTCGCCTTGCCGATCGTCTGCGCCACCTGCCAGGCATTGGCTTTCTGGGTAAGCGACAACCCAACCGGCGCAGTCACCATCAGCGCCGTGCACAACTGCAGGAAGCTGCGCCGCGAGACTCCGCAATAGTTCAGGTGTTCGCCGATCGTAGGCTTGAGGCGACCAATCTCTTTGGCCATGCGTGAGTTCCTCACTCCCGGATGCTTCGCCTCCGCTGCTTAGGCACTCCCCTCGACCTGCGTGGAGAGCGACGCAACGGTCCGACTGCCCGGTTTTTGTGCCGTTTAGTTCGCTACAAGTGATCGATGACGACCGTCATCTTCCCGCCTGCGTGCGGGACACCTGGTAGGCGGGATCTGCAGAACGGTCCTGCTGTGACTTAGAGCTCGTGGATCGAGTGCTCGCGCTGTTACTTACCCCTGATCACATACCGTATAAGGACTACAAATGATGATGAATCAGCGATCCGGTGATGGGCCCGCTCGATCCGCCCGGTCTGGACTTACCCGCCGCGCAGCACTTCTGTATACGAAACGCGGCTTGAACTGAAGTCGTTTATCGCCGGAGTTGACGCCTCCAGGCAGTGACTCGAATCACGTTTCACCGTGATTCAACGCACCTCTCACTACTCTTTTCCCCACATTTACAAACCCGCTTTTCGCTAGCGCACGGTTTCCGCCAGCGGTAACGGCCTGTCGTAGCCTGTCATTTCCAGGTATCCGACCCCGCTCAGTGGTCTCCCATCCCGTTGTCCGCTGATCGTAACTGCCCCTTCCCAGTAACTCGGCGAGTACTTCGTGCGTCCCGAAAGTTCCTGCGATTTCAAGGCTGTCCCTAATTGCATATCGATTCCATAGCGCGGAATCGCTACCTCCCACGCCAACGGATACTTCGCTCCACTGGCGGGGCTCACCCAGGTCTCTCCCAAAGGCCGCATCGAGAAATCCTGCAACTCGAGATGCGTCGCCTTTCCCTGCGCATCGACGAACGTACCCGAAGAAAACGGATCTGCCGATCCATCTTTATGCCGCATCCGGTAGAGCATCACTTCGGTATTGTCGTCCAGTTGCAACCCCATCCAGTCCCAACCGACTTCGGCTGCGCCCAGCGAGTTCGTCGAGAATTCATGATCCATCCATACCGTGCCCTCCACGCTGTACGTCTTCCGGTTCAGTCCCACCGACCCGCGCGCCAGCAGCCGCGTAAGGGAAATGTAGTGTGATGCATGTCCTTCCCCGGCCGCCTTCTGGCTGATCCCGTTCTCTCCTTGAATCACTGGCGGCTTGCGCGACGCCATCGTCAACTCGACCGCAAATTTTTCCGCCACCCCGCGCAACTGTTGCTGATCGCCTTCCCACTGCACCTGCCAGTTCCCGTTCCACACCCGCCGCTGTTCCAGGCTTGCCCCGGCAATCCCCGGCCCCTGCCGATTGAACCGCTCCGTGTGATAAAACTTGCCGCCATCCAAATCGCTCAGCGCCAGGTGCGCAAAATACAAATCCCGCGTCGACCATGTTCCCTGCGCCGCATCCCTGTTCATCCCCTGGCGGAAAAATGTCAACTCGAATCCAAACCGGTGCCCGCCCGCCGCCTTAAGATTTCCCGTGTAGTACCACCACTCCGTCTGGTATTCCGGATGGTTGAAGTGATCGCGCGGAAACGCATACTGGTATCCCGGCAGCGCCTGCTGATACTGCGCGCGCGCCACTACCGCCCACAGCACCAGCGCGACCGCCGCTCCCCACCTACTCCTCATGCACTACCTCGATCGGATTCAATTGCACCGCCATGCGCGCCGGGTACAATCCCGCCAGCACGGTCGCCACATACACGAACGTCAACCCGCCCACCAGTACCGCCACCGGCCAATGAAACTGTATCGTCCATCCAAACGACTGCTTATTGATCACAAAGATAAGGATCAACGAAAGCAAAATCCCCACGCCCAATCCCGCCGCATTCGCCAAGATTCCCAGCAGCCCCGCCTCTACCAGGATCAACTTCCGCACCTGCCCGGTCGCCGCCCCCAGAAATCGCAGCAGTCCTAGCTCCCGCCGCCGGTCAATCACCAGCGCCAGCAGCGCCCCCGCGATCCCCATCACCGCCACGAAAATTGCCACCGCCTCCAGGGCATAAGTGATCGCGAACGTCCGATCGAAGACCTGCATCGCCTCCGCCCGTAAATCTCGATTCAACAGAACCACCACATTCGTTCCGGCCGCGGCGGTCTCCACTTCTCTCCGCACCGTGTTCAGATCCGCTCCCGGCGCCAGGTACAGCGCCACACTCGACGGCGCCGGATCCGGCCAGTATTTCTGGAGCGTCGCCCAGTCTACGATGATCACCCCATGCTCGCTCGCGTAGTCGTAATACACATCCACCACGCGAAACACCGCCTTCCGCTCTCCCGCCGGAATAACAATCCGATCTCCCTTTTTCACATGATGCTTGTTCGCGAATGGCTCGCTGACCATCGCTGTATCTGGCCGCCGCAATTCCTCCAGCACTTTCGTTGGATCGCTTCCCGATACAAAATCCGAACTATCAAAATCGTGCAGCACCGTCAGATCCGCCCCGCCCAGCGTCGCCGGCATCCCCTGGTAGCTGATCTCATACCCACGGAATTTATCCATCGATGACACGCCGGGCAACTTCGCCAGCTTCCCTGCCAGCTCCGCATCAATCGTCGGATGCCGGTTCGCCGCCGGATCCTCCGCCGGACGCAAGTACAAATCCGCCGGCAGTTGGCCATTCATCCAGCGCAACACCGTCTGCCGGAAACTTCCCACCATGATGCCCACCGACGTCATCATCGCCACCGCGGTCGCCAGCGCCGCTACCAGGACCGACGTCCGCCGCAAGGATCCCGCCAGGCTTCGCGACGCCAGCAGCGCCTCCACTCCCAACAACTTCTTCAACCACTGCGACGACAAGCGGGTCATGCCATCAACCAGCACCGGAATCGCAAATGCCGCCGCGCCAATCAGCAGCAGCGCCGACACATACCCGAAAAATGGCGTCCCCGCGATGGGAGGCATCCGCGACGATACAACCGCCGCCACCGCCAGCGACGCCGCAATTCCGAGATCCCGCCATTTATGCACCCGCGCCGCATACTCCCGTTGCCCCCGCGCCATCGCCTCCACCGGCGACACCCGCGACGCCTCCCGCGCCGGCGCCATAGCCGACACGATCGCCACCCCCAATCCCACCGCAAATGCCAACACCACTCCCGTCGCCGTCAACTCCGTGGGACCCGGCCGGCTGCTCACGTACAGCGCGTCCACCGTCGCCGCCAGCAGCTTCACCGCTCCCGCTGCCAACAATCGGCCAAGGGGCAATGCCACCAGCGCTCCCAGAAATCCGAAGCATGCTGCCTCTCCGAGAAATGCCAGCAGCACTGCACCCCGGCTCGCCCCCAGCGCCCGCACAATTCCGATCTCCGGTCTGCGCCGCACCACCGAAACCGAAATCGTGTTGTAGATCAGGAAGGCCCCTACCACCAGTGCCACATAACTCAGCACTCGCAGGTTCCACCGGAACGCGGCCAGCATCCGCTGGTTTTCTTCCCGCCCGCTTCCTTCCGCGCGCACTTGCACGCCCGCGGGCAGCACTTCCTGCAACCGCTTCTCCCAAACTCCAAGATCCGGCTCGTCCGGGACTCTCAGCAGCACCCGATCCACCCGCCCCAGCTTTCCCAGTTCGTGCTGGGCCGCCGCAATATCCATCACGATCACGCTGCCGCCCTCGTGCTCGTCATCGAAGACGCCCCGCACCGTGTACTCGCGGGTGTGATCGTTCATCATCAGCCGGATTTTTTCTCCCGGCTTGCGCCCCAGCCGCTTTCCGACCCAAACGCTTTCCATGTCATCCAGATCCCGCAATGCATCTTCCTGATCTCCCGCCTGCACGTTCACCGCGGGATGCGCATAGTTGAATTCCGCAATCAAGTCGAGGCCAATCAGGGGCAGGGTCTGCCCCGTATCCCCCACCACTGCAAAATCTTCAATCCGCGGATGAATCTCGATCGCATACGGCAACCCCGCCAACCGGCCCACCACCTCCTCCGGCACGCCGCCCGCCGCGGTTACTTCCAGATTCGTATTTCCCGAGAGCGTCTCCACCGACGATCGAAACGATCCCGCCGCCGCATCCCCCGCCAACTCGATGGCCAGCACCACCGCCACACCCACCGCCACCGCAAAGACCATGAGCCCGGTCCGCCATGGATCGCGCACCAGTGGCCGCAAAATCAACCGGTAGAAAATCGCCAGCCGTCGCATCAGCGCCGCACTACCTCCTCGATCCGGCCATCGCGCATGCGCACCACCGCATGGCTCAGGCTCGCCGCCTCCAGGCTGTGCGTTGCCATCAGGATCGCCGTGCCCCGCTCGCGCACGATCCGCCGCATCAATTCCAGGATGACGTTGCCGGTCGTCGTATCCAGGTTTCCCGTCGGCTCATCGGCCAGCAACAATCGCGGTGAGTGCACCAGCGCCCGCGCGATTCCCACCCGCTGCATCTGCCCACCCGATAGCTGATGCGGCATGCGCGCGCTCAACCCATCCAACTCCACCCACTCCAATCGCTCTTCCGCAATCTCGCGCGCCCGCGCTTGCCCTGCCAGCAGCAGCGGCAGTTCCACGTTCTCCACCACGCTCAAGGTATGCAGCAATTGAAACGACTGAAAGATGAACCCGACCTTCTCCCGCCGCAGCCGCGTCAGCCCTACATCATCCAGGCCTGTCGTCGCGACCCCGTCCAGCAGTACCCGGCCCGCAGTCGGAAAATCCATTGCCCCCGCCAAATTCAGCAGCGTTGACTTTCCGCAGCCACTCCGCCCCACCAGCGCCACAAACTCACCCTGCGCCACCTCCAGCGACACGCCCGCCAGTGCCCGCACAACTTGCCCATCGCTGGCATAGTTCTTGCTTACATCTGCTAAGCGAAGCAGGACTGCCGGAGCCCCCGCCCCATCCTGAGCCGTCCCTTCGTTCGTCAACGGTCTACTCAGCTCGGTCATTAATCCTTCCTGATGTCTCCACAACCCACCCGTATCACCATTTTCCCAGAAAAAGCGCACCGTCCCCGAACCGCAACCTGCAAATCAATCCCTTCCTTTCACTCCGTACCCGGTACTCGGTACTGTTTTTCCGTAGCGCCCTTCGCCAGATCTCTGCGTCCTCTGCGGTTAAGTCTTTTCCTCTTTCCGCGCCCAAAATGTCATCGACACCTTCACCCGACCGGGTACAATATCCGGTTCTTCAGAGTAGACTCGAACACGTAAGGGTGGACCGTGATTATCGGTGTCCCGAAAGAAAGCTACCCGGGCGAACGCCGCATCGCCCTCGTTCCCGTCGTTCTTCCTACTCTCACCAAGGCGGGCTTTCAGGTCGTTATTGAAACCGGCGCCGGCGACCACGCCGGATTCCCCGACTCGCACTTCACCGAGAAAGGCGCCGCCATTGCGCCCGATCGCGCCTCCGTCTTCGCCCAAGCCGACATCATCCTGCAGGTCCTCGCCCACGGCTCCAACGACGTCACCGGCCAGGCCGACGTCCCGCTCTTGCGCCGCGGGCAAATCCTCATCGGATTTCTCCGCCCCTTCGGCGCACTCGAAACCGTTCAGCAACTCGCCGATGCCGGCGTCGCCTCCTTCTCCGTCGAACTCATGCCGCGCACCACCCGCGCCCAGAACATGGATGCCCTCTCCTCCATGGGTACCGTCTGCGGCTATAAGGCCGTCATCATCGCCGCCGACACCCATCCCCGCATCTTCCCCATGCTCACCACTGCTGCCGGCACCATCACTCCCGCCCGCGTCTTCGTCATCGGCGCCGGGGTTGCCGGGCTGCAAGCCATTGCCACCGCCCGCCGTCTCGGTGCCGTCATCTCCGCCTACGACGTTCGCCCGGCCGCCAAAGAACAAGTCCAGAGCCTGGGCGGCCGCTTCGTTGAGCTTCCCATCGAAGCTAAGGATGCGCAGGACGCCCGCGGCTACGCTCGCGCACAGGACGAAGACTTCTACCGACGCCAGCGCGAACTCCTCGGCCGCGTCGTGCAGGAAAGCGACGTTGTCATCACCGCCGCCGTCATCCCCGGCAAAAAGTCTCCCATCCTCATCACCGAAGACATGGTGAAGAACATGGCCCCCGGCTCCGTTCTCTTCGATCTCGCCTCCGAGCGCGGCGGCAACTGCGAACTCACCCAACCCGGCAAGACCATCGTCGCCCATGGCGTCACCATCATCGGCGCCATCAACGTCGCCAGCGGTGTCCCCGCCAGCGCCAGCCAGATGTTCGCCCGCAACATCACCAATTTTCTGCTCCACCTGATCAAGGATCAGAAACTCAACCTCAACCTGCAGGATGAAATCGTCCGCGAAACGTTAGTGACCCAGGGCGGCGAGATTGTAAACGCGCGAGTGCGGGATTTTTTCAAGCTGCCCGCATTGGCGGTCAGTCAGTGAACCAGTTGTAAGCGAACAGGTAACCACGCGCAGAGGAGCCATCATGCCAGCAGATTTCATTTCGAATCTCTACGTCTTCATCCTCGCCGGGTTCGTGGGCTTTGAGGTGATCCGCCGCGTCTCTCCTCTGCTCCATACCCCTCTCATGTCGCTGACCAACGCCCTCGACGCGATCGTGGTCGTGGCCGCCATCATCATCGCCGGGCGCCACGAGACCCGCCTCACCACCGTGCTGGGTGCGATTGCGGTCGCGGCCTCGTTCAGCAACATGGTGGGCGGTTTCCTGATCACCGACCGCATGCTGCGCATGTTCAAGTCTCGCGGATCGAAATAATCATGACTGAGCTCGCCCTTCAGCAGTATCTCGATTTCGCCTACATCGTCGCGGTCGTTCTCTTCATTCTTTCCCTTAAATTCCTGAGTTCGCCGGTGAGTGCGCGCTGGGGCGTGCTGGCAGGAGAAATCGGCGCGGCCATGGCCGTGGTCGTCACCCTTTTCAATCCGGAAGTCACCGAGTACAGGTGGATCCTCATCACGCTGATCATCGGTGCGGGCGTGGGCGTCCCCCTCGGCCTCGTACACATGACGGCGGTGCCGCAACGAACCGCGCTGAGCCACGCCTTTGGCGCGCTTTCCGCCGCCATGATCGGCATCGCCGAGTTTTACGCCAGCACCACTCCGGTCACGCGCTTTGAAATGGGCGAAATTGCCCTCGAAGTCATTATCGGCTCACTCACCTTTACCGGTAGTCTCATCGCGGCCGGAAAACTGCAGGAAATCCTGCCCCAGCGCCCCATTGTTTATCGTGGGCAGAATATCGTCAGCCTTTCCGTTCTGGCGGGAGCCCTCGGGCTGGCGATTGCACTGGTTGTCAATCCGGCTCACGCCATCCTCTTTCCCATCATGGTGATTGTGGCGCTGTTTTTTGGAGTGTTGCTGGTGACTCCGATCGGCGGTGCCGATATGCCTACCGTCATCTCCCTGCTGAATTCCTACGCCGGATTTTCCGCCGCCCTGCTGGGATTCGTTCTGAACAGCAAAGTGTTGGTCGTGGCGGGAGCGCTCGATGGCTCTTCCGGCTTCATTCTTTCGGTGATTATGTGCAAGGCCATGAATCGCTCCTTCAGCAACGTGATGTTCGGAGCGTTCGGCCAGGTGCAGGCCTCGGCGGCGGCGGCCAAGGAAGAACGAGTCGTGCGCAGCGCGACCGCCGAAGAAGCCGCCGCCATCCTCTCCGCTGCCAACAAGGTGGTCGTCGTTCCCGGCTACGGCATGGCCGTCGCGCAAGCCCAGCACAAAGTCCGCGAACTCTATGACGCCCTCAACAAGCGCGGCGTCGATGTCCGCTTCGCCATTCACCCCGTCGCCGGACGCATGCCCGGTCACATGAACGTCCTGCTCGCCGAAGCCGACATCCCCTACGACCGCCTCGTCGACATGGACGACATCAACGGCGAATTCGCGCAAACCGACGTCGCTCTCGTCATTGGCGCCAACGACGTCACCAACCCGGCTGCCCGCACCGACCAGTCCAGCCCTATCTTCGGCATGCCCATCCTCGATGTCGACAAAGCCCACACCGTGATGGTCATCAAGCGCAGCATGAACCCCGGCTTCGCCGGCATCGACAACCCGCTCTACTATCTCGACAACAACCTCATGCTCTTCGGCGACGCCAAGCAGTTCGTCGGTTCCATCGTGCGCGAACTCACTGGCGCCCACGGCCACTGAGCCCCCAGGTCACGCCTGTCGGCTTGCGAGCAGGCTTGTTGCCTTCCTTGCTGCACTTCGCTCTTCATTTATCGCTGCCACCTGCCGGTGCCTCACTTTCCCGTACCGGCCTTTGGATACCCCTGCCAAACATATTCCAGTGCCTCGGGCAGCGTCTGCTCCAGCACCCCTCGATCCACATGGCCCGCATTCCGGGCAAACACAAACTGATAGTGATATCCCTTGTCTGCCAGTACTCGGGCCATGTTTTCATTGGCCAGAACCCAGTCGTGCATGTTGTCGTGCATGACGCTCGGATTGAGTAAGTCCCGATCTCCCACTTCCATCCAGATTCGTATCGGTTTCGCCGCGTTATTCGGAATCAGGCGCTCGTGGAACTCCCATGCGCCATGCGGCGTCTCCGGATTGGGCGGCCATTGCTGGTTCACAAATGTCCCCGAGTACGTCAACACGCGATGATAGAGTTCCGGGTGATACCACGCCATGATCAGGGCACACGCGCCTCCGGAACTGTACCCCATCGTTGCTCTTCCGTTCGGATCCTTGGTGAGCTTCACCTGGGCTTGCGCTTCGACCCGAGGCAGCACCTCGCTTTCCACGAATTCCGCATACGTCCCCGACATCGTGTCGTACTCCAGTCCGCGCTCGCTTCCCTGCGCGTCTCCGCCTCCGTTCCCGATCGAAATCGCAATCATGGCGGGGACCTTGCGCTGCGCAATCAACGTGTCCAATACCGAGAACAACAAGCGGTCGGGGCCGTCGGCTCCCACGATGAAAGGCGAGACGCTGCCCGCCACGTACTGCGGCGGAATGTAAACCGCCACCCGTCGCGTGTAGGGCGCCGGGTGGCTCGTCGTCACCACCAACTTCGCCGGATCTTTCGGGTCGACCGTTCCGAATGTGTGCGCCTCGCGCGCAATCCCGGGATAGATCTTGCTCTGCGTCGAGTCCATCGTGAACTCGACCACTTTTCCCAGCATGCCGTTGCCCGGCTCGCGGTTTTCGAGCGCGGGCTTGTGGGTTGGACCAATGATGAAATTCCCGTCCTCAGTCGCCGGAGGATTCGCGCCGTCCGACAACTCCTTGGCCTTCACATACCCGGGACTGTCGGGATCCCTCGTCGGAGCAGCAGGCCGCGCAGGGGCCTGTGTTCTTGGGAGAATCCGCCCCAGCGTCGGATTCGTAACCAGCATCAGGCTAGCCAGAACTGCAATGCTTGGTGAATGCGCGAGTTCCTTCATGCGCCCAATCATAGTGGTCAAGCGCACCATTGACCCGAAATGCTTTTCAGCCGGCCGCCGGCGACCCCTTGTTCGGCCTGGGCGAGTCCCAGGCGGTCTCTACATTTCAAGTTTCCCCGCCTTCCAAAATCCGCCAACCGCGGTCCTGGCAGCCTCGCCAACCGACAGTCGACCTGGTCACACCTGCCTGTGATAAGCCGGCTTGCCTCAGAATCCTCATCCTCCTAAACTCGGTACACGTGGGCCCGTATCCAAGTGGCATGGATCCTAAGTCCTTATTCCGGAATATTTTGCGTGTAACTTCTTTAAACTCAAAGATTTTGCACGCATCGTTTGTAGCGGCCCTTTATTTTCTAGATTTTGCAGCCAGAAGGGGGAGGGGGGGGTACCCGGTACTAACTGGTAAACTTTCCCATTTTGGAACTCGTCCCCGCGCCTCCTCATCCTAATTTACGATGCTCTTCCGTCCTCCCGCCGACCACCAACTCGTCCAGATTCTCGACGCCGCTCTCGTCGAGGCTGCCAAGCGCGCTGGTCCCTGGCTCGTCTGTCGTCCCGGCTGCACGCAATGCTGCATCGGCGTCTTCCCCATCAACCAGCTCGATGTAGCGCGGCTCCGCGAGGGCCTGGCTGAACTCAGCATCTCCGACCCCGCTCGCGCCAGTCACATTCGGGAGCGCGCACGCGAGTCCCTCGACCGCATTGCTCACGACTTTCCCGGCAATCGCGAAACCGGCATTCTCCGTGAAAGCGCCCGCGGCCAACGCCAGTTTGAGGACTTCGCCAACCATGAGCCTTGCCCTGCGCTCGATCCGGAAACCGGAACCTGCGACCTCTACGCGCATCGCCCCATGACTTGCCGCACGTTCGGTCCGCCGGTTCGCTCTGAACACGGACTCGGCGTTTGTGAACTCTGCTTTCAAGGCGCCGCCGATGCCGAAATTGCCGCCTGCGAAATGCCGGTCGACCCGGATCGTCTCGAGCCTAAGCTGCTTGCCGAAATCAACCGCACAAGCGGCCAATCGGGACGTACCATCGTCGCTTTCGCCCTCGCCCACGACTTGTAACTTTCCTCCGCGAAGAAGACTCTAAACTTGGGACAGAACATGACGCACGAAGAAATCCGTCTCGCTGAATCGCGCGACCGCAAGAAGCACTGGAAGCGTTGGGGACCTTATCTCAGTGAACGCGCCTGGGGAACCGTCCGCGAAGACTACAGCGCCACCGGCACGGCCTGGGAATATTTCCCCCACGATCACGCCCGTTCCCGCGCCTATCGCTGGAATGAAGACGGTCTCGCCGGCATCTGCGACCGTCATCAGCTCATCTGCTTTGCCCTCGCGCTGTGGAACGAACACGATCCCATCCTCAAGGAGCGGCTCTTCGGACTCAACGGCCACGAAGGCAATCACGGCGAGGACGTGAAGGAGTGTTACTTCTACCTCGACTCCACGCCCACGCATTCCTACATGAAGTATCTCTACAAGTATCCGCAGGCCGCGTTCCCGTACGATCAGCTCTTGGAGGAAAATCGCCGCCGCGGCAAGGATCAGCCCGAGTACGAACTGCCCGACACCGGCATCTTCGCCCAGAATCGTTACTTCGACATCTTCGTCGAGTATGCCAAGGGCGACGTCGAAGACATCCTCATCCGGATCACCGCCTTCAACCGCGGTCCCGAACCCGCCCGCCTTCGCTTGCTGCCCACCTTATGGTTCCGCAACACGTGGAGTTGGGGAGCAAGAGAACCACGCCCTGATCTGCGCGGGATTCCCGGCGCAATCCAGATCGAGCATCCCGTTTACCAGAAGCGCTGGCTGTATTACGAAGGCTCACCTGAGGTGCTGTTCACCGAGAACGAAACCAACACGCAGCGCCTGTTTGGCGTGGCGAATCAACCCCCGTGCGTGAAAGACGGCATCAACGACTACGTGGTGAATGGCAAACGCGAAGCCGTATGCTCCACCCCCATGGGAACCAAAGCCGCCGCGCACTACGCGGTCGAGCTTGCTCCTGGCGCAAGCGTCACCCTTCGCCTCCGCCTCACCGACCTCGACCTCTCGAGCGCGACCCACAATGCATTCGACGGCTTCGACAAGCTGTTCGCCCAGCGCCAGCGCGAAGCCGACGAATTCTACGCTACCGTAATTCCGCAAGAGCTTTCGCACGACGCGCAGAACGTGATGCGCCAAAGCTTCGCCGGCATGATGTGGTCCAAGCAGTTCTACCACTACGTGCTTCTGCAGTGGCTGCAAGGCGATCCCAGTCAACCCACTCCGCCTCCCGAACGCCGCCACGGCCGCAACTCTACCTGGACCCACCTGTTCAACTCCGACGTCATCTCCATGCCTGACAAGTGGGAATATCCGTGGTACGCGGCGTGGGACCTGGCCTTCCACTGCATCGCGCTCGCGCTCATCGACAGCGACTTCGCCAAGGAGCAACTGGTCCTGATGCTGCGCGAGTGGTACATGCACCCCAACGGCCAGCTCCCGGCCTACGAGTGGGCCTTCAGCGACGTGAACCCGCCCGTGCACGCGTGGGCCGCGTGGCGCGTCTACAAGATCGACAAGAAGCGCTCCGGCCGTGCAGATCGGCAGTTTCTCGAGCGCGTCTTCCACAAGCTGATGCTGAATTTCACCTGGTGGGTGAACCGCAAAGACGCCGACGGCATGAACATCTTCCAGGGCGGGTTCCTCGGCCTCGACAACATCGGCGCCTTCGACCGCAGCGCTCCGCTGCCGACCGGCGGTTGCATTGAGCAATCCGACGGCACCAGCTGGATGGCGATGTACACCCTCAACCTGCTGGCCATCGCGATGGAGTTGGCGCACTTCGATCCATCCTACGAAGATGTCGCCAGCAAGTTCTGGGAGCACTTCATCTACATCGCGCATGCGATGAGCCATCGCGGGCACGACCATGTGGGCTTGTGGGATGAAACCGATGGGTTTTTCTATGACGTCCTGAAACTGCCGGACGGCCGGAAATATCCCTTGCGCATCCGCTCCATGGTCGGGCTGATTCCGTTGTTCGCGGTGGAAACGCTCGATTCGGAAATACTTGACCGCTTGCCCGGCTTCAAGCGCCGCATGGAGTGGTTCATCGACAATCGTCCCGACCTTACCGGCAACATCGCGTGCATGCGTACCCCGGGACGAAGCGCGCGGCGCCTGCTGTCGATCGCGGATAAGGATCAGTTGCGGCGTATTCTGCAGGTCATGCTTGACGAGTCTGAATTCCTGTCGCCGTTCGGCATTCGCTCATTATCCCGATATCACCGCGAACACCCTTACGCGCTCCAGGTCGACGATACAGAACACCGTGTCGACTACGAGCCCGCCGAATCTACTTCGGGATTGTTTGGCGGCAATTCGAATTGGCGCGGGCCCATCTGGTTTCCAGTGAACTTCCTGCTGATCGAATCGTTGCAGAAGTTTCACTACTATTACGGCGACTCGTTGAAGGTTGAATTCCCGACGCGTTCCGGCAACATGCTGACGCTGTGGGAGGTCGCCAAGGAACTCTCCCAGCGGCTCACCCGTATTTTTCTTGAGGACGAGAAGGGCAATCGTCCGGCCTGCGGGGTTCTGAGTGAACTTCAGGCGGACCCACACTGGCGCGACCTCATTCTGTTCCACGAATTCTTTCACGCCGACACGGGCGTAGGCCTCGGGGCAAACCACCAAACCGGCTGGACCGGGCTGGTCGCCAAGCTGCTGCAGCAGAGCGGAGAGCGGCATCGCGTACATCGCCATGTGAAAGACGAGGATGCTGTATCCGCCGACTGACAAACTTTGGCTGCTGTAAGGGCGTTGCAGAGACCTGGCGATACCTTCACAAACGTGTCATTGTTTTTCGAGAAGGCTTGCAGCTACTATCGAGGCGAGCTCATTCGTTTATCGCGAACATCATGCATAAATTACTCCGGGTTGTGTTTTCCTGCTGGTTGGTCTTTCTTTGCCAATCGGTTGTTCATGCCCAGTGGAATCCTCTAAACCCGGTCACTGGTTTCGAGCGAACTGCCAACGGAGTGGTCCTGCCGCGCAAGAGCGGCACGATGAAGCTCGAAGTGTGCTCGGAGTCGATCATTCGCGTGCTGTACTCGCCGACTGGATCGTTTCCAAATCGGCCAGACCCGGTGGTCATCAAGACGAATTGGCCGAGCGTGAACTGGACTTTGGAAACGACGGATGAGGCGATCGCGCTGGTCACGTCACAGGTTCGTGCTGTGGTGAAGCGCAAAGACGGAAGCGTGACGTTTCAGGATGCATCGGGCAAGCAACTGTTTCAGCAGACCGAGCTGACGATGACGCCGGTGACAGTAAACGGAGAGCCCACGTATCACGCGGAAATGTTCTCGAAAATGTGGGGCTCGTACGAGGGGCTGTACGGACTCGGCCAGCACCAGGCGGGCGTCTGGAATTATCGCGGCGAGGTAGTCGACCTTGCGCAGGACAACACTAACATCGCCATCCCATTCTTTCTCTCCACGAATGGGTACGGCATTTTCTGGAACAATACTTCGCGCAGCCGCTTCACCAACCGCTTTCTGAGTGCGCTGTACCTGAGTTCGGAAGTGGCTGACGTCACCGACTATTACTTTCTCTATGGGCCCGAGTTCGACAGGATCATCGCCGGCTACCGGGAACTGACAGGTGTACCGCCCTTGTTCGGCCGCTGGGCTTACGGCTTCTGGCAGTGCAAGAATCGCTACGAGACGCAGGCCGAGCTTCTGGCAGTCGCGGGTAAGTATCGCGAGCTGCATATTCCCGCCGACAACATCGTGCAGGACTGGTTCTGGTGGGTCACGATGGGCGAACCCGTTTTTGATAAGGAGCGCTATCCCCATCCGAAAGGAATGGTGGACCAACTGCACTCCGATCACTTCCACCTGATGATTTCAGTCTGGCCGTATTTTCGGCGAGGCAGCCAGACCTACGACGACATGGACCGCCGCGGCTTCTTCATCGACAAGACCAAGGTCAGCGGCTTTCACCCCGAGGGCATGGCACTCTACGACGCTTTCAATCCCGAAGCGCGCAAATACTACTGGAACCTGATGGATCAGGCTCTGTTCAAGATCGGGGTGGACGCGTGGTGGCTGGATACGACCGAGCCCGAAACCGAGGATCGCGAGGCGAACATCCTGGTGAACGACAAAACCTATGTAGGAAGCGGCGCGCGGGTGGCGAACCTGTTCCCGCTGATGACGACGGGCGCGGTTTACGACGGGCAGCGGGCGGCCAGCGAACAGAAGCGCGTCTTCATCCTTTCGCGATCGGCCTTTGCCGGTGAGCAACGGAATGCGGCGGCAGTGTGGTCGGGAGACATCAACTCTGACTGGGTGTTTCTGCGCAGGCAGATTCCGGCGGGCTTGAACTATTCCGTGTCCGGTCTTCCCTATTGGACCACCGACATTGGCGGGTTTGTGTCGGGCAATCCGGACGATCCATCGTATCGCGAGCTATTTGTGCGATGGTTCCAGTTTGGCACGTTTTGTCCGATTCTGCGAGTGCACGGCACGCGCAGCAACGATCAGAATGAGCTGTGGTCCTATGGCGCCGACGCGCAGAAGATCCTGGTGCGCTTCGACAGCCTGCGCTACCGGCTGCTGCCCTACATCTATTCGCTGGCGTGGATGACGACGTCCCAAGGCTATACGCCAATGCGGCCGCTGGTAATGGACTTCCGGACCGACGTGCGGGCCGCAAATATCGCAAATCAATTTATGTATGGTCCGGCGATTCTCGTGAATCCGGTGACGGAGCCGGGCGCGACCAGCCGGTCCGTGTATCTGCCTCCGGCACGCTGGTACGACTTCTGGAGCGGGAGTTCGTCAGAGGGCGGGAAGCGCATTGAGGCGGAGGCCCCGCTGGATCGTTTGCCGCTGTACATTCGGGCGGGTTCGATTCTGCCATTGGGGCCGCAGGTGGAGTGGTCGACCGAGAAGGCCGCCGATCCGATTGAGCTGCGAGTGTATGCGGGCGCGGATGGAAACTTCACCCTGTATGAGGATGAGAACGACAATTACGACTATGAGAAGGGCGCGCACGCGGAGATTCCCATCCACTGGAATGAGGCGGACCACACACTGACGATCGGCGCGCGGCACGGCGAGTTTCCGGGCATGCTACGCCAGCGGACGTTTCAGGTGGTGGTCGTGCGCGAGGATCATGGAGTGGGGGTTGAGCCGACAGGAGCGCCGGACCGCGCGGTGAGTTATTCAGGAGCGGCAGTGACGGTGAAACCGTAAGGACTTAAGCGAAAAAGCTTAAACCGCGGAGATCGCGGAGAAGGGCCGCAGAGAGCGCAGAGAAGAATGAGCGCCGCCGTTCGGGAAATCAGCTGACCATGCACTAGGTTTTGGGTTTTTTTGCCACACTCAATTTCCAGCCAATTTGACGCAGCATGCCGAGCACGACTTCGGCGTCTTGGGCCTGCAGATTCAGGCGCCGGATCAGGCGCCGTACTTTTTCTTCAGTAGGCGCTTCCGTCCCCGCCGGAGTGTAGCCACTGGCGCGGAGGATGTCAGTAAGAGTTCGCGTGATGCGTTCGAGGTCGGCCTGCTCGGCGAGCCTTGTATTCTGCGCCGGCGTTGACGGCGCGTTGGCGCGAATCAGTTCATACAGGCAAACAGCCACCGCCTGGCCAAGATTCATGGAGCCGTGCTCGGCGCGCGTGGGAATGCGCACGAGCGCGTGGCAGTGGCTCAGGTCAGTATTCGAGAGGCCACGCTTCTCCGAGCCGAAAAGGATGGCAACCCGACCGGATTGCAAGTGGCCACGGATGAGGCTGCCTGCGGAGTCGAGGCCGTGGAGTGGATGCTGCAATTCGCGGTGACGGGCTGCTGTGGTCCCCACAACGAAGTTGCAGTCGGCAACAGCCTCAGCGACGGTGGTGAATTCCTTAGCGTGGGCGAGTAATTCGGCGGCGCCCACCGCGGAGCGGGCCTCGCGGAAGGAGGGCTCGTACGGGCGGACGACGCGAAGGTGAGGAAACCCGAAGTTGCTCATGGCCCGAGCCGCCGCGCCGAGGTTGAGCGGGTTGCGGGTCTCTACCAGAACGACGAGGAGGCGATCGCGGTCCGCCGGATTCTGCGGTTCGGTCATGCGAAGTGCTGTCCCTGCGAGGACTCGTAATACTGCTCCACTCGCCACCTTGGACTTGCATCCCGGGCTTTCCCGTGTCGCGGTTGTGCGCCGGCAATCAGACGCGGCAAGCCGCGTCTCTACCGGAGAGCGTTTCAAGTCTAGGGTGTTGTCCCCTATCGGACTTCGATTACTGCCAGACCGTACGTCGGGAGCTCGATGGAGAGCGCACCATTGGTGAGCGCACGCGTCTCCGGGGGCGCGAGTTCGGCGGCCTTGCGAAGCTGTTCGACCTGGGCGGGGGTCGGATAGCGCGGCGAGCCCATCTTCCGATACGCGGAATGAACGTCGCCATGCGCGGGGTCGACGCGCCAGATGGAAGCGTGCGATGCCTTCGTGCCTTTGAACTCCAGGTTGACGGTTCGCGCCGTGCCGGGCTTGTCCGGCGGCGCGTAGTTCCAGACAGCCATCACGAGCGTGCCATCCTTGCGGCGAGTGAGAAGCGCGGAGTTGGAATCGAGGGCGAGACGCTGGTCGCCGAGCTGGTGCAGCAACTCGAAAGCGGCGAAGGCGGGCTTGGGGATGTGATCGACGGCAATCAATCCATAGCCGCCGTAGAACGGGGTCTTCACTACGCCCTGCTCATCGAAGACGTCGGAAAAGCTCCAGTAGGACATGAGGTCAACGAGGCCATCGCACTGGCGGATGGTATCGGCGAGCCATGGGCCCATGTAGGCGGCGTCGGTGACGTCGGGTTCGTTGGCATAACTGGCGTTGAACTCGCTCCAGATGAGCGGCAGGCTCGGCAGGGACGAGGCCTTGATCTGGTCGTGCACCTTGCGGACGGCGCGGCAAACCATCTGATCGCGGGGAATCACTTCATTGGTGCCGAAGACGTCCTTCGCACTGTCATTGCCGTAAACATGGGTGGAGACGAAGTCCACGGGAACATGATTTTCGGCGCAATGGTTGATGAAAGCATCGGCCCAGGCAGCTTGCGCAGTGGCGGGGCCGCCGACGCGAAGACGGGGACTCACCTTCTTGATAGCGAGCGCAGCGTGGTCGTAAAGCTCAAAGTAGGTAGGCTGCTTGGGATCGCCGACCCAGAAGTCGATGTTGGGCTCGTTCCAGACTTCGAAGTACCAAGTGGCGACTTCATCGATGCCGTAACGCTCGACGAGGTGGCGGGTGAAGGCCTCGACGAGATCGCCCCAGCGCTCGTAGTCGCGCGGCGGAGAGACATTCTGCTTGTACCAGAATGCATGCAGCGCGTTGGGCTGGGCGGCGAGCTTCTTCGGCATGAAGCTGAGTTCGACGAAGGGCTTCACGCCATTGGCGAGCAGGCCGTCGTAGATCTGATCTACATAGGAGAAGTTGTAAACCGGGTTGCCGTTTTTATCTTCGTCGTAGACACCGATGTCGTCGTCGAGGATGTCGTGGAAGCGCACGTAGCGGAAGCCGGTGACCGATTTGACCTCGCGAAGATCGCGGCGGTAGCTCTCCCGCAAAGTGAGGATGGCGCGGCCGGAACCGAACATCTGATCCCAGAAATGCGGGAAGGGATGCGCAGGCGCAGCGGCATCCACCTGAAGGGTTACAACGCCCTGAGCGTGACCGCGAAGAGGATCGAGTGAGAGCGCGAGCAGGAGCGTGAGGAAGAAGCCGTATTTGAAGGATCGCATCGACGGTCAGGTGCACCTGTGAGCTTTGAAGTAGGCAGCGAGCCTTGACGAAACGCGCGAGTTAACCATATTGCAGTGCCTGGCAACTTCGCAAGCGAAACGCTTCCGCGGAAGTCACGCGGCGGTGTTGCTGGGAGCAAGATCCTGGCTGCGCACCTGGGCGACCGGTTTTTCGTGGAGCAGAAGTTCGGTGGCCTGCACCCGGCGGTCGCAGTGGAACCAGCGCTGGATGAGGTTGTCGTTGAGAAAATTGGCGATGGCGAGCAGGCTCATGCCCTGGTGGTGCGCCATCCAGCAACGAACGAGCTGGAAACGCGGACGGCGGAGGAAGCGGCGGCCCTTGGAGAAATCGGCGGATTCGTAGAAGCCATACGGTCCAAACCAACCCAGTGCGTTCATGCGGCGCAGGTTGGCGAGCGACTCTACGGGATCAATGTTCAGGGCGAGGAAGGTGGAGTAGGCCGAAATTACCAGGGCATTGAATTCGGGCTTGTGCAGGGCGACGTTGGGAAGTCCGAAGGCGTGATAGCTGTAGTTGCCGGCGTCGTCGAGTTGCGAGGCAGCCGATTCCGAGATGCCCCAGGGGACACGTTTTTCGAGGGCGTAGGCCTGCTGGGATGCGACCACATAGGCCTGCGAGCGCTCGAGCAGCGTGTTGGCATAGGAGCGCATCCAGAGCGCGGGCATCAGGTACTCGAACATGGTGCCGGTCCAGGAGAGCAGCACGGGATGGCCCTGATCGAGGGTGTGCACGCGGCCGAGCTGGAACCAGGTTTCCTGCGGAGTGTCGTCTTTGGCGATGGCAACGAAGGCAGCGGTGCGCGCTTCACTGGCGAGCAGATCGTAGCAGGCGGAGTGCAGCTCGTCGGCCTCGACATCGAAGCCGATGGAAAGCACCTTGCGGCGCTTGTCGAGGAGGACACTGAAGTCCATATTCTCGGCAAGCCGCCAAGCATCGGCGACAATGCCGCGGAGATTGTCGACGAGCTCTTTCACGTTGGCGCGGGCATCAGGCAAAGCCGCGCGCAGGCGAACGTGCAGCGACTCTTTATCGAAGGATCCGGAGGAGATGACCTGATCGAGACTGAGCTCGAGTTTTTCGAGAAAACGCGGCAACTGCTCGAGCGCGAGGTTGTCGAGGACAGGTAGATTCAGCGTGTGATCTTCGCGCAGAGGCTCAAATTCCGGCAGGAGCCAGGGCGCGAAGGTATGCACCGTCTTCTGGATGTTTTTGAGGCGCGCCTCGGCCTGCACGGCGAACCAGGTATCGGATGGGTTCTTCGAATTGGCGAGCTTCTGTTGCGCCTGGCTCAAGTCGGAAAGGGGCAGGGTCAAAAGCGATTGCAGCCATCTGCCAGTCTTGCGCTCGCGTTCGCAGGCGGTGAGCCGCTTACGCGGAAGGGCGCGGTGAGCGACCAGGATGCGGAGATGGTCGAGCACTCCCTCGGAGAGGCAAGGGTGCAGGACGGGTTGGCGAAGGCGCTCGCGAGTTCCCTGCTCCAGCGTCCAGAGGGAGGCCAGCAGATTTCCGTTATCGACGGAAGAGACAAAAAGCGGAGTCAGGGCCTCCAGGGTGCGGGTGTCGTACCAGTTGAGCAGGTGACCGAAATGCTTGGGGAGTTTGGCGACGGTGTCGAGAGTAAGGCGCGTGAGGCGCGCGAACTCGGGCACTGTAAGATAACCAAACTCGCAGGCCACCTGGCGGGCGTTCAGGAGCAGGCCGAGGTTGGTCGGCGAAACCTTGGCCGCAACCATAGGCGGGTCCTCGCGGTAATTGTCGGGGATGAGCCAGTGGTGTTCTTCGTTGGAGTATTCGGCGAAGAATCTCCAGGTATAGAGGGCAGCACGGCGGAGAAAGATCGCGTCCTCACGCGAGGCCTGGTTCCGGGGCGGCACCGAGGGCTCGTTCAGCCAGCTGGCAACGAAGCGGCTGATGGCCCAAAGGAAAATGATCGGCAAAGCCGCGGCCAAGGCCGAAGGCCGCGCGAGCCAGACCAGAGCGCCGACCACAAGCGCCAGGGCGGGCGTCCAGTCGAGGTAGACATCGACGGGGGTGCGCCGCTCGGCGCCAGCTTCTGCCTCGGCAGCGGTTTCCCATTCCAGCAGGCGGTTGCGCGTCACCCAGCGACGGATCAGGGTGCGCACCACCGCATCGATTGAGATCAATGTCTGATGAGCCAGGAAAGTGACCGTCAGGAAGACATTGGTGATGGAAGAAAAGAACGCTCCCACCGAGTCGCGCGCGATCACAGCCTGACGCTTCACGATGGAGCGAACGATGCTGAACATCAGCTCGCAGAAGGACGGGAATAGCACGATGCAGATGGTGGCGAAAGTCCACTCCCAAGGCTCCTGCCCGAGCAACCAGCCCACGAGGAAAAGGGCAAAGGTGGCAGGCTCAACCAGGCTGCGCCGCAGGTTGTCGAGAATCTTCCAGCGGGAGACGAGCGAGATCGGGTTGGGGACCTCTTTGCCCGCTTCGTTGCGCACGCGAGGCAACAGCCACTCGACGATCTGCCAATCACCGCGCAGCCAGCGGTGTTTGCGGCGATTGTAGGCGCTGTAGTGCGAGGGATAGTCCTCGACCAGTTGGATATCGCTTACCAGGCCAGCGCGCGCGTAGGCGCCTTCGATGAGGTCATGGCTCAGCAGGGCGTTGCGCGGGAAGCGCCGGTTGAGCACCTTGTGTACCGTCGCCACCTCGTAGATACCCTTGCCCGCGAAGATGCCTTCGCCGTAGAGATCCTGGTACGCGTCGGAAACTGCGCAGGTGTAGATATCGAAGCCGGTTTCTCCCGCATAGATCGCGGCCAGGCGGGAGCGGGCGGTACTCTGCACACTGACGCCGACGCGCGGCTGCAGGATCCCGTAGCCCGCCGTGACGACGTTCTTCTCCGAATCGATCACGGCCTGGTTCAGAGGGTGGGCGATTGCGCCGATCATGCGCTGAGCGACCCCGCGGGGCATCTCGGTATCGGCATCCAGGGTGATGACGAAGCGAACCCGCGGCAGGATGGAAAGGTCGCCGATTTTTACCGGGAAGCTATCGAATTGGCCGCTCAAGAACTGGTTGAGATCGAGGAGCTTGCCACGCTTGCGCTCCCAGCCCATCCAGGCACGCTCATGCGGGTTATAGACGCGGTGCCGGTGGAACAGGTAGAACGTGCCCTGCTTCTGATCGGCGTAACGCTGATTGAGTTCTTCGATCAACTGCGCGCACAGATCGACCAGCGGGCTGTCCTCCCCGCCCGGCTCCTTCGAATCAGGCAAGTCGGTGAGGAGAGCGAAGTGAATGTTGGCATCGCGATTGCCGAGGTAGCGCACTTCGAGGTCATCGACGAGGTTGCGCACCTGCTTTTCCCTCAGGAGCAGGCTGGGGACCGCGACCAGCGTGATGCAATCCTCAGGAACGCCCTCGGAAAAATCGTACTTGGGCAAGCGGGTCGCGGGCAGAGTCGTGGTGACCAGAAAGTTCATTACCTGCACCGCCGCCTGGGAACTCGGCAGCAGCAGAACCAGGATGGAGAACAGCAAGAGGCCGGGGGCGAGCGACGGCGGCGTCAGCAATAGCGCGGTCAAGGAAAGAATCAGAAAGGTGAGAATCTCGATGCCGGTCAGGAAGAATTCGTCGGCATGCGAACGCATCCACCAATGAATGCGGTCGGAAATGGTGAGGTGATAGCCAACTTTCTGGTGCAGTTCCGCTTGGCCCTTGTCGACCAGGTAGTAGCCGACGTGCGACTCGCGGAGGGCCACGCGAGGATCTGCATATTTTCGTTGTTGTGCGTGCTGGGCGAGAGCGAGTGCGGCACGGGCCACGCCAATTTCGCTCTTATCGGAACGCAAGGCGATTTTGGCGATTTCCGCCCGGTAGACGTCGCGGCTGTCGAAGTCCATCCGGGCGTAACAGCCGGCTGGATCCTGTTGCAGCACGCGGTCAAAAACGATCAATGTCTCGAGGACATCTTTCCAGGAGATCTGATCGATCATCATGAGGCTGCGAATGCAGCTTCCCAAATCTTGCGGCGTCAATTGCGGATCGTTGATGAGAATGTTGGCCCGACGTTCGATTTCTTCCACCAGCACCAGAGACAACGCAGGAACCAGCGCCCACAGTTCACGCAATTCCAGAACCGTGGTTTCCTGAAAGGCATTCAGGAATGCGACAAAGCCAGGCTCATTAAATTGGTAGCCGGCGGCCTCGAGATAGCCTTCGGCGATTGCGACCACCCGGGGAGCAATGTCGCCCTTCAAGTTGCGAACATGAGGGACCCGGGAGACGCGGCCAGCCACGTCTCTCGCGCCCACCGCCGCCGTGTGCAGCGTGCGCACGTTATCGTTGAGCCAACGCAAATCCTCGGAGTCTTCGAGTTTCGGAGAGAAGCGGGGCAAGGACTCAAAGACCGGCTGCAGGCGTTCGCGGAGAGCCTTGGCGCGATCGGCAAATACGGTCGATGAGGACGTGTTCGGCAACCACGCCAGAGCCTTTGCGAGTTCGGCAGCCTGGAGGGCGAGGGTCTCCAGATTCGTGGTCGTGGCCGTCGCTTCGGCAAACAACTCTTCCTCGGCGAGGCTGATTTCGAGATGTGTGTTCTGGGGCATGAAACTTCCTAGCGATAACTGGCGGCCTGCAACTCGAACATTTCGGCGTAGCGGCCGCCCATGCGCGACAGCTGGTCGTGAGATCCTTCCTCGGCGATTTTGCCTTTTTCGAGTACTACGATGCGATCCGCCATGCGCACGGTCGAAAAACGATGGGAGATGAACAAGGCCATCTTGTTGGCCGTGAGCTCGGCGAACCGGCGAAATACTTCGAACTCACTGCGCGCGTCGAGGGCGGCGGTGGGTTCGTCGAGGACCAAGAGCTGGGCTTTTCGCAAATAAGCGCGTGCCAAGGCGATCTTCTGCCATTCACCGCCGGAGAGGTCTACCCCGCCTTCAAAACGGCGGCCTAGCATTTGGTCATAGCTCAAAGGCAGGCGAGCGATTACCTCGTCGGCCAAGCTTTTGTGCGCCGCCTCCTGCAGCAAGTTGATGTGATCCAACTCCTGAATTTGTCCGACGGCGATGTTCTCGCGCGCGGTCATCTCATAACGCATGAAGTCCTGGAAGATGACGCCAATCTGGGTGTACAGGTCTTCCAGGTTGTATTCGCGCAGATCGATACCGTCGAGAAGGATTTCGCCTCCGGTCGGATCATAGAGGCGGGTGATCAGCTTGACGATGGTGGTCTTACCCTGGCCGTTTTCGCCGATCAGCGCCACGCGCTCGCCCGGACGAAGGTGGAAATCAAAGCTGTCGAGCACCAGGCGAGAGGTACCGGGATACCGGAAGGACACATTGCGGAACTCAAAACCTTGCACGATCGGGCGCGGCGCCGGCAGAGCATTCGGCTTCGACTGGATGGTCGGCTTCATCTCAAAGAAGGCGAGCAGGTCGGTGAGGAACAATGCCTGATCGGCAATTCCCGAAAGGGTTGAGAGGACCTGCTGAATGTTGCTGCTCGCGTTCATGATGGCGGCGGTGAGGAAGTAAAAGGTGCCGATCCCCCACTTGCCGGAAAGAGTGCGCCAGATGACATAGGCGTAAGCGCCGTAATAACCGCCGGTGGTAATGACCGAGAGGATCGAGCCAATGCCGAGCCGCTTTCGCGCCAAGGCAACGTCCTGCTCATAAATAATGTCGGAAAGCTGGGCAAACCGGCCGGTGAAGAAGCCTCCTAAATTGTAAAGCTTCAGCTCCTTGGCGGCCTCTTTGGTGGCGCCCGCCTGACGCAGGTAATCGAGCTGGCGCTTGATCGGGGTCTGGCGAAAATTCTTGGCATATCCCAGGAAGGCGAAATGGGTTTCGCCCAAGAAGGCAGGAAGTACGGCGGCAATCAGAAGCAGCATGAGCCACGGGGAATAGAGCATCACCGCGACCGACCATCCGATGGCCGTGATCAATTGCAACTCGAGCCGACCGATGGATTGAATCATGACCAAGCGATCGGTGGCCTGCACCCGCGCGCGTTCGAGCCGGTCATAGAAGATGGGGTCTTCGTAGGCAATCACATCCAGTTCGGAGGCGTGCTTCATCACCTCGATGCTGACGTGGCGGGTGTACTTATTGGCCAGCAGTGCGTCGGAGTAGTCGATCATCCGCGTCACCAGGCTGCTGGCAATCGCCAAGGCAAATTCGATTCCAACCAGCCACCACAACCTGGGCGGCACGGGACCCGGGTGCTTGATCAGACTTTCAAGGATGTCGATGATGAGCTTGGGAATGAAGCCGATGCCAACCGGAAGCAGGGCCGCAATGACACGGGCGGCGATGCCAAACGAAACAACCCCGGGTCCGGATTCCCAGACGATGCGCAGGACGGGCGGGATGTTGCGCATCGCCGCCAGTCGCTCCTGCCACGGGCTGTGCACGCCCGATTCGTTGGACTCAGTCTGTGTCGCCATGGGTGGCGCAATTCCGAATTCGTCGCGGTGACGCTGCCGGACGAGGTGCTCATCTCCGAGGCCTGGGTTCGCTTGCCGTCGTCAGTTCCCAGAAGGGTACACCTAGTGCTGATTCACGTCGGGTTCCACTTTAGAATTCTACCTGTCCCGGGAGCGGAAGAGGAGGCAAAATGCCATCGGCTGCTTCGCGAGCTATGAGCTTACTCCTTGCAAATCTTTAATTTACTAGCCTAATTAAAAGTGGTGCATTTGGAGCTGCCTGGAGGTCTCAAAGGGGCCTATCCAAGGGTCATCGGTCACCGTCAAAAAGGGCCACACGAAAAAAATCCAAGGCTTGGATGAAAAAATCTCACCCGCGGTTGGGTAGGGCGGAGGAACGGCTGCTAATAGGGCTGGAAGCCGGCGCGCAACATGCCACGGCGGGCCTCGGGGGCAGTCATGAATGTGTCCCAGAGAAATCCTGTACGGGCGTTTTCCGCCATCAGCATCGTGATGCCGGTATCGATGCCCACGACCTCATTGTCGTACCAGCTCTTGAGCGGGTTGAAGGCATTCACGAAGCCATACTTGCACCAGGCTTGGGGAAAACGGTCGTGAATGTTGCGCAGCACGCGCATGGTGGGCTGAGGCAGAAAGGGCAGCGAGCCACCGGCGGCGCTGGGAACGACGGTACCGTCGATTGGGCCCATTTCGGGCGGGCCACCCCAGATGACATAGCCTTTTTCCGAGTCGGAGGCGGTGATCCCCCACAAGTCGTCGCTGTAATCCGGGAATTGCTTGCCCAGTTCGATGCAGAAGCGGCGGTGCGCATCGGTGGCGATCACCGAATTCTGAAAGTAGTCGGCATAACGGTCGCGCTTTTTGCGGAAGTCAAACCAAGCCTGGGAGTACTGGTGGACAAAGAGCGGTGCGAAGGCGCCGATGTATCGTAGCCCGTCATATTCAAAGGTGATGCGCTTCCAGGCATTCCAGGCGTCGGGCTTCAAGGGATAGACGGCCGAACCGAGGCCCAGGAGGTACATCATCATGAGCTCGCTGTAGTAGTCCCAGCGATAGGGCAGGAAGCCGAATTCGGGGGTCCAGCCATGGGGCAGGAGCGAGGTGTCTTCCGAGAGCCAGGTCCAGTCGACGCGGTTGAAAATGTCATTGGCGAGCCGAGTGATCTCGGGATGATGAAAGTGCTGGCGACAGGTCAATACGCCGCACAGGAGGATGGCGGTGTCGACGGAGGAGACTTCAGAGTCCCAGACGCGCTCGCCGGTGTTGATGTTCGCGAAGTGATAGAAGAACCCGCGGTGATTCGGGAGCTTCTTCCATAAGGAGCGCAGCGTGGCCAGCACGCGATCGAGCACATCGGCGGTGAGGAGGAAGCCGTACTGTTCTCCAATGCAGAGCGCGGTCAGGCCAAACCCGGTGGCGGCGATGCTGGCGACGACTCCGTTGTCGGATTCGACCCGCACATTGCAGCGATCCTTTATCAGGCCGGTGGTGGGATTCGCCTGTTCCCAGAAATATCGTACGGCGAGGCACTCGAGCTCGTAGAGAAACTGGCGATCGTCGTCGGTAAGGGTTGTCAGCTGGGGGGGAGGAGCGGGGACGGTGTGGGGTTGCTGGGCCAGCGCGGAAGAGGAGAGAAGACCGGCGACCGGCCAGCAAGCACCGGCGCACAGGAGTTGCTTCAAAACCTGGCGTCGGGAAACATGGTTGGCGATGGCATCGGACATCCGCTTGCTTCTAAAGCGCGATTTTAAACGATCCGGAGTTGCCCGGGAATTGCACAAAGGGTCCTGTCCGAATCATTTCAGTGACTATTTAGACTCGGGGGTCCTGCCCGATTTTCGGCCGGGATTCGTCTTAAGATAAGGGTTTGGTGGACTGATGAGCGAACGGCGCACGATCGTGCTCTGGAATCTCTGGGCGGTTGCGGTACTGGTGGCCATGGCAGTGCTGGTGATCCACCGGTTCCGGTTCTTCCAACCTTTCATTATCCAAGGGGCGGTCATGGCGGAAAATGCCGATACCCGCAAGGAACTGCCGATTGCCGACGTGCAAATCAGCGTGGCCAGCGGGATGGCACAGTTCCCAACGAAATCGGACGCCTCCGGATTCTTCACGATTCAGTTGCGGCCGGGAATCCGTCGAGGGCGTGCGATCACGCTGGAATTCCGCAATTCCAACTACGAACCGCTGGACGTGCACGACTATGTGGGCGATAAGCTCTACGTGACACGGCTGCGGCCGATTCCGCGAGCGGCGGCACAACTGCCGAGTTCGGCCCAGACGGTGGTGGCAAATATTCGCGTCCGCTATTCGAGCAAGTCGCGGACCGCGATTAATATCGGCAGTTCGGTGAGGACGTTCCAGGTAGTGAACAAAGGAGACGTTCCCTGCGCAAACCAGAACCCTTGCTCACCCGATGGGCGGTGGAAGGCGGCGCTCGGCTCGGCATCGCTGGACGCGGGGGCGGGCAACGAATTCCGCAACGCCCGCGTTTCCTGCATCGCCGGGCCCTGCCCCTTTACGCGGATTGAGAATGAGGATTTCACCAACGGCGGGCAAACCTTCACCGCGACAGCGCGCGACTGGTCCGATACAGCGACCTTCCTTATGGAGGCCGAGGTGTTCCGGTCGATGTCGAGCGATGTGGTGCACGAGTCGTACCCGGTTAAATTCGGCCCGGCGCTGAACTTTACATTGCCGGCGGGCGCCGAGGGCATCTGCATCACGGCCGACCTGAAGGGTGAAACAATAGTGTATCCGCTGGGTCCAACGCTTTATCTGAGCTGGGCTACGTGTAATGCCCGAACCAACAAGGACCAAACCACCGTATATCGCTGCGAGCTGAAGCCGGGCTACCGGTTTGAATAAGGGGACTCCGTACTTCTCCATCGGATAGGTCGTGCTACGACACACGCAGGGCAACGTTGCGCGGCCGGTTGACCTTCCTACTAAGAGGAGGTTCAGTTCCAGCAAGGAGTTCGGTTATGAGTCCTTTTAAGACCCTGATGATTGCCCTATGTGTTCTGCTGGCCTATGGGGTGTTCTCGCCAGCAGCCCGCGCGGATACCTGGGATCAAATGACGATGCTGACGTTTAGCCAACCGGTAGCGATTCCCGGCGCGGTGTTGCCGGCGGGAACCTACTGGTTCACCCTGGCGAATACCATAGACCGCGGTGTCGTCGAAGTTTTCAGTCCGAACTGGCAGAAGCTGTACGCCATCGAACTTACCATTCCCACCTATCGCATGAACGTGACCGATAAGACGCAGATCCGATTCGCGGAGCGGCCGCACGATCAACCGGAGGCGATGTTGAAGTGGTATTACCCGGGCCTCACGACCGGGCACGAGTTTATCTACCGCCAGCGGGAAGAGCAGGCTCTCAACCGGGAACGGCAGCAGAGCATCCTCACGCAACCGCGGGAGCTGACGACTCGTCCGAAGTCATGATTCTGTTCCGCCAGATCAGCTTTGGAGGAGGAAATCCCGCCGAATTATGGGAGAACAATTCCTTTCGAGCTTCAGCGAAGCGATGGCAGGCCGGGCGAAATTTGGATCGCGGCCGGCGCCATCGCCTGAAGCGGCGGACTTGTAGCGTAGCCAGCGCCGCCTGGTAACCACCTCAGGGAGAAGACAGCCCCTACCTTTGGCAACCGTGCTGGTGACCAATGAAGTACATCGGTTCACGGCATTCGCCTGTCTATTCGGTAATATTGTGGCGTTTCCGGGTCAGGAATGATGGGTACATCCGAGGAAGAGGGGCTCACATGGGAGCGAAGTGCTTCGGCGAATTCATGGGGACGCTGGTGCTGGTCCTGCTGGGAGATGGAGTGGTGGCGAATGTCCTGCTCAAGCGCTCAAAGGCGGAAGGAGCAGGCTGGATGGTAATCACGAGCGGATGGGCATTCGCAGTAATGGCGGGTGTATTCACTGCCATCGCCTGCGGCAGCAGCGATGCGCACCTGAATCCGGCGATCACCCTGGGCTTTGCGATATCGACCGGACAGTTCGCCAAGCTCGCGCCCTACTTCGCCGCCCAGGTTCTGGGCGCCTTCGTGGGAGCAGCACTGGTCTGGCTGCATTTCCTGCCGCACTGGGACGAGACTCCGGATCCGACGCTCAAGCTGGCCTGTTTTTGCACGATTCCGGCCATCCGGAAGTTCACCGCCAACCTGATCAGCGAAATTATCGGAACCCTGGTCTTGGTGTTGGTAGTCGGCGCGATCTTTTCTAAAGCGGTGGCGGCGACCGGTCCCGCCTCTGGACTCGGACCTTACCTGGTGGCCGCGCTAGTCTGGGGAATCGGATTGTCGCTGGGCGGAACCACCGGCTACGCGATCAATCCGGCGCGGGACTTCGGTCCGCGTCTCGCCCATGCGCTGCTGCCCATCGCAGACAAAGGGGCTTCCGACTGGAGTTACGCCATCGTGCCAGTTCTGGGCCCGCTGATCGGTGGCGGCCTGGGGGGGCTTCTGCTGAGAGTCATCGGTCTTTAGATATGGGATGGCGCTCAGCCCTGCAAGCTTCAGGACTTCCACTTGCCACGGCAAAGGGAAAATTCGTCGCAATAAGGACATTGCGAACGGCAACGCTTCAGCAATTCCCTGTTGTTGTTTGACCCACAAGCTGTCATAGCGTCGCTTGTGTATCGTCTATTTTCAGGGGATGGGGGCTATTGTCGGTGAGGGTACGCTCGGCAAAAGGCGGTTTGCAAATGGGCCCTGAAAAGCGCTAACCCCAGGAGGGTCCGGTGCTATTTGTGGGGTTAGGACAAACGCTTCTCCCCCAACGTCCGCCGCCTTTCAAGCCACTTTCCAGGGCCCGATCAAGGACAACCGTATAACCAGCACGCGTCAAAAGAAACTGTCACTAATGACAGTCGCTCTCTGATTAACACAGATTGGGCGAATCATGAACTAAGTTCGTGTTTTGATGCCATTGCTGCCTGACCATTTTCGAACGAAGGTCGCGCAGAATGCAGACGGAGTAAAGCTGAATAGCCGCGAGTGGCAGGAGTTTCGCTCTGCGTGCCCGATTATTTTTGCTCTGTGACCCTGAGAGTTTGATTTTCTTCGATGCCCGACATCAAAACCTGCTTGTGTCCAGAGGGCCAGTCCACTTCGACACGGTCAATGTGAGTCGCATCCCCGAGACCAAAATAGAGAGGCAAGGAGCTTTGCGCGAGGTAACCAGACTTTCCGTCATTGTACTGAGTATAGGTATGAGAACCAGTAACCACGCGTACGGTGGCTCCGAGGCCGTCGCGATTTGAGGCCGTACCGACTAATACGACCTTGAGCCAATGAATCTTTCTGCGTTGCGCCAAGTCGCTCACGAAGACCTGCGGCTCAGAATTGAAATCGTTCGTCACGATGTCGAGATCGCCGTCATTGTCGAGGTCGAAGATGACCGAGGACCGACTGGATCGCGGCGCCATGATGATCGACTTGCCGGTTTGGCCGACGCACACTTTGCTGTCGAGTTTCTCCTGGGCTTGTCGTTCTTGCGGATCCGAGCAATCGATTTCGAACCACTTGGTGTAGAGACTTTTTCGAGGTTCAATGCCGAGCACGAATTCGGCATCGTCAAACTTCTTTCCCCGATCGTTCAGCAGCAGGGAATTGATGCCATACCGGTAGGGATAGCTCATTCCAGAGGCGATAAAGATGTCTTGCCATCCATCGGCATTCAGATCGCCGACGCTGGGTCCCCAGGGCCAATAGGTTTCCACTCCCATACGATCGGAAATCTCTTCGAACTTGCCGTTTCCCAGGTTGTGATAGAGCGCGTTTCCCCAGATGTAATCGGACTTCGTACCCTGGATATAGGAATCGGTCCAGGCAATCGTGGATTTCAGTTTTTCGTTTTCAGGACCAGGCTCCTGGCTCATATCGGAGTGCATGTCGACGACGAGGAGATCCATGAGGCCATCGTTGTCGAAGTCGAAAAATTTAAGTCCCATGGCGCCCCACGAAGTCCTGGGAAAATACTGTTGGGTTTTCTCGCTGAAAGTCTTGCCGTCATGATTTTCGTAGTAGTGGCTGTGGCCCTGCATGTTGAGGAAGAAAATGTCGGGCCAGCCGTCGCGGTTCAAATCGGCAAAGCTGGCATCCCCGCACCAGCCGTGGGGGGCCAATCCGACTTCGCGGGTAACATCCTTGAATCGGTTGTGCCCCATGTTTTTGTATAGGACGGGGTATTCGTAGCGGTCGGGAAAAAGGTGCCCGGAGAAGGCGTTGGGAATGCCTTCGTATTCGCCATCGGGCCCCTTGGTGTCGGTGGTGTACTTGCCGACATTGCAGACCAGCAGGTCGAGTAAACCGTCGTTGTCAAAATCGAAAAAGAATGCACCCGAAGAGTGGGCGACCAGGCCCAGGCCGGCTTCTTTCGTGATGTCCTTGAAATGTCCATGGCCGTCGTTCTCGAACAGCACATTCCCGCCCCGGACGGTGGTGACAAACAGATCCTGATCGCCATCATTGTCGATGTCGGCGAACGCAGCACCCACGCTGACCCGCCCGGCCAAGGCGACGCCCGCCTGATCGGTGATGTTCTGAAACCGGCCATGACCCAGGTTCTTCCAGAGTTCATTGCCGCCAACCTGGTTCGCAAAATAAATGTCGTAGAGACCGTCGCCATCGACGTCGGCGACCGCTACGGCGCTGCCGTGGTCATAGTGCCCCATGCGCATATGCTTGGTAACGTCATCGACGGCATGGTAGGTGAAGGTAATTCCGCTTTCCTTGAGCTTGTCGGTGAATTGGAAATCGTGGAACACCTTGAACTGCCTGGCGGCTTCGATCTGCGCCTTCTTCCGGGCAGCAAGAGAATCTCTTCCCATATCGTCTTCCGGATAACGCAGGCGAATTTTCGAATCGGGGGAGGCGCCAATGAACACAACGATAGCAAGCGAAAGCAGCACCAGTGCGGACTTGAGCAACTGGTTCCTCCTGCACCCCACCTAAATTTGGAGTGCATTGTACTGGTTCCTCGATGCGACTTCAAAAACTCAGCGAGGCCGTTCCACTCGCGTGGACTTGGCGACCAACGCCCACCGCCCATCCTCTGAAACCCCGGAATGGGTCTATACTTTGGGGGGATCGTGGGGAACCCGCGCGCAGGTTCTTAACCTCATGAGGGTGGTTGCACGATCCGGAGAACTCGTATCCGGTCAGGAGTACGACTGTGCAGCGGGGAAGGTGGTCCAACCTCGGGTGCGTGCGCTGCGTAGCGGTTGCGATCGTACTCTCTTCGGGTCTGGCACTCGCGCAGACGGGTACCGGGCAAACGTCGTCCTCATCCAACGCCAACACTGCGGGTTCCCAAGAGAATCCAGTCGCCACTTTCCGAGCGCATACCGACCTGGTTCTGATTCCGGTAACCGTCACGGACACGTTGAACCGTTTTGTTCTCGGCCTTCAAAAAGAGGATTTTCGTCTGTTCGAGGATGGCGCGGAACAAAATGTCGCGATTTTTTCCGGCGAGGACGCGCCCCTCTCGGTGGGCGTAGTGTTCGATGAGAGTGGGAGCATCGGCTATAAACTTCAAACCTCGCGCGACGCTGCCGCGCAGTTGTTAAGGATGCTGACCAGGCAAGATGAGGCGTTCCTGGTGGAGTTCGCCGATGCTGCCAAGGTGTCGGTGGGATTCACGAACCAGATTCAGGAGATCCAAAGCGCTCTGGACAAGGCTCAGTCGAGCGGTCTGACCGCGATGCTGGATGCCATCGATACCGGAGTGCTCGAGATGAAAAAGGCGAGGAACTCACGCAAGGCCATCGTCATTGTGTCCGATGGAGGGGACAACCGCAGCCACTACACGGCCGCCCAAATCGAGGCGCTGGTTCGCGAAGCGGATGTGCAAATCTACGCGATGGGTGTGTTCGAGCCGGTGCTCTCGCTTGGGTTGTCGGCGGAAGAAATCTCCGGCCCGCGCCTGCTCTCTGAAATTGCGGCGCAAACTGGTGGGCGGGCTTTCGCGGCAGCGGTGCCGGGTGATCTGCCAAGTGTCGCAACGCGAATTGCAGTCGAACTGCGCAATCAATACGTACTTGGCTACTACCCCACCGATAAAGCCCGAGACGGCAAGTACCGAACCGTCGAGGTGAAGGTCTCGCAACCGCCGGGGTTAGGATCTCCTCTGAAAGTACACTGGCGGCTGGGCTACTACGCACCGTCTCATTAATTTGAATTTGCTTGCGACTAGCGGCGAACACCCCCGTGGATGCCGACCGGAGTGGCGGAGTGTATAGGAGCGGCAGCGGTAGGCGCCGGCGAAATTGGCCGTATGGGCACCAAGTGTGTAGTCGGGGCATGCGGCAGCGCGTAGGGCATGAATCCAGCGTGGGACGGGAGGCGCACTGGTGGCAGGCCGGGGGGCAAACGTCCAGGCGGCAAGCGTCCGGGCGGCAGGCCCACAGGCGGCAGGTAACCTGACCCTGAGCCTATGCGAATCGGTGGCTGACGCACCGGCACTCGCGGTCCGCCGAACCCCAGCCCCAGAAAAATCGGCAGGACCGTGTAACCCGGCAGGTAGATGGAGTTGAACCCAGGTTCGTAGATGCCCAAAGAGCTGTAAGTTGAGATCCCGGGTCCCAGCGAAGTCATGCCCAGCAATGGGTAGTTCGTAAAAGCATCGACGCCGGAATTCGAGGCGTCCAATGATGCGGGATCCTGGATGTTGGCCGCGATCGCGTTGTCCGCTTCGATCGATTGATTGCGGCCTTCATCCCACATGCTGAGCGCATCGTTGGGTTGGAGGCCAGAACGATCGGGCACCAGCACCGAGGCGAATGGCAGACACATGCCTTGCTCAACTGTTAACGCGGCCTTATCCCCGGCTGCCACCTCCGCTTTGCCTTGGATCACCCACAGGCGCGGCGGAGCGGAGTCCATGCGATAGGTCCCCTGCTCGAGGAACTTTACGCTCCAACTCTTGTAAATCAATGCTACCGAGGTACCGGCGGTGGGCTCGGCTGAATCAACGATTGCCGATCCCGAGAGCAACTCGACGCGTGTATCGGCGAGCGTATTCGCAATCATGCGAATCGCGCTGCTGTCGCCAATCCGGAGGAAAACACCCGGCGTCAGCAACACCTCGGCGCGCCCTTTCGCAGTATGGAGTTCCCCGCCCTGGGGAACTACTGCGAATTTGCCTAGATGAGATTCGAGGGGCTGACCATCGACGGAAACCACTCCTTCGAAGAAATGGACAACCCCGGAGTGAGTAGAGATCACCGATTGGGCGACAGCAGAAACCGTCAGCGTGAGGACGGCGACAATCCAGAGCGCAGGCGCGCGACCGTACAACATAAAACCGCCCGGCACAACTATCCCCCCATAAGCAGCGCTCGTCAAGCTTTAATCGTGGGCGGTTGAGCGGCCGTGAGAGGCCCGCGACAACGCTACACAGCACGTGTCAGATGGCCACGTGATTTGTTTGCAGGGTGGCTATTGCAAAACGGGACTCTGTCCCTTTGAGTTCCCAAAGTCAAAGACCACATACTCCAGGCGTCGGGCTGTCGGAGGCAGCTAGCGTGGGAAGGTGAAAGCTCAGGAGCGGAAGGCCGGTTGGGTCCACAATGCGAGGCGAGTCTGGCAGTTTTGACAGTTGCGCCCCTAGCGTCCTAAATCTAGGTTGTGCTTGGACCTGCAAAAGGTTTTATGACTGGTACCGGCATGGGCCCGGTACTCTGTCCGCCCGGTAGAGCCACTTCAATGAAACAGAAGACCACCATCAGCAATGGCCTTCGAATCATTGGCCTGTTCGCACTCGCGTGCCTCAGTATCGCGCCCTGCTTCGCTCAGTCATCGTCCCGCGTCGACTCGTCCTCGAGCGCATCGAAAAGTACCGACCAGGTGCAACTCCCGGAAGAAATCGCACAACCCGGCCAGGTTGAAATCGAAGGCCGCCCGGTTTTGACGGTGTATGAGTCGGTTGCGACCCTCTCCTCTGAAGAGCGCGCCAACGGCATTAAAAACCGGATTCTCTCGATTGCTCGTGATACCGGCGCATCAGCGGATTCGATACGCCTGGAGCCGCACGACGCATGGACAGAGATCATCGTGGGCAACAAAGTCATCATGGCGGTCACCGACGAAGACGCCAGGGCGGCGGCCAGGTCGCGGCCGGAACTCGCCTTGGCAAATGCCGAAAGCATTCGCCAAACCATTGAGACCTATCGCCGGGATCACAGCTGGCGGCTGATCCTGCGAGGGGTGCTGTATACGGTTCTGGCTACCTTGGTGTTGCTGCTGGCACTGTGGATTGTGCGGCTTGCACAAGTTGTTCTGCGAGAACGAATTCAGAAGCAAATTTACACGAGCGCCCGTGTTGAGAAGAAGTCAGCATGGCACGTTTCGGTATCGTATCTGGGCCCAGCCATGCTGGCGATCGGAGCAATCCTTCGCTGGGTGCTCATCCTTGGACTGATTGAAGCCTATTTGACGGTTGCGCTCGGGTTCTTTTCTGCTACGCGCGAAATTTCGCTCACGGTGACGAACTGGGTGTTCTCGCAATTGGGATTGTTAGGGCGCACCGTTCTGGACTATCTGCCCAATCTGCTGGTGCTGGCCGTGATTGCACTGGTTACGACCTATGCAGTTCGGCTCGTCCGGCTCGTTTTTGGAGAAATTCAGAAAGGAGAAGTGAAGATCCGCGGATTCTATCCGGACTGGGCCGAGCCCACGGAAAAACTTGTTCGACTGTTGATCTTCATCCTGGCCCTGATTGTGGCGTTTCCTTATTTGCCTGGGGCCAAGAGCCCAGCGTTTCAAGGGATTTCGATTTTTCTCGGCCTGCTGCTTTCCTTGGGATCCTCGTCGGCAGTTGCCAATACCATCGCAGGAGTAATTCTTACGTACATGCGCTCGTTCCTAGTGGGGGATTGGGTGCAGATCGGAGAAACTACTGGCGAGGTGGTTGAGAAGACCCTGCTGGTGACGCGAGTACTTACACCCAAGGCAGAGATCATCACGATTCCGAATTCCACGGTCATGAGCGGGGCGGTCAAGAACTACAGTGCCGAGGCCAAGAAATCCGGTGTCATCTTTCACACCCAGGTCACTATCGGGTATGACGCGGGGTGGCGGACCGTCCATCAGTTGCTGGTCGACGCGGCCGCGGCTACTAACCATGTGCTGCGGCAACCGGCGCCCTTTGTTTTACAAAATGGACTGGATGATTTCTACGTGGCGTATGAGCTCAATGCGTATACAGATACACCGCGCGAGATGTTGAACATCTTTTCGGAACTGCACCAGAACATCCAAGACAAGTTCAACGAAGCCGGGGTAGAGATCTGCTCGCCGCACTTTTCCTCGCTGCGCGATGGAAATACGATCGCGATCCCCCAGCAGTACATTCGTCCCGAGTACAAGGCGCGAGGCTTCCGGGTGCAAGCTACGGAGACGAATGGGGCGGGGAGTGAAGTGAGAAAGCGGGGGGAGACCCCCGAGCGAGTCGGTTAGCAAGCGCCTCACCCGGCCTGATCAGGAAATTCAAGGATCGCCCACTCATCGAAATCACTGTTTGTTCTGACAGTAGGCAGGGGTCAGCCTGTTCCTTAGGCTGGCGAACCAGGGGCAGTTTCTTTGCGGGCGGTCCCGCATTGCTCCGGGTCAGTAAAAAGAACGCGGCATCGCGTCACTGATGATGGATTGCAAAGGAGCCTTTGCTCATGGCCAAGGATGAGACAAACAATGGACGCATGAAAACGAAGAAATACGAAAAGGAGCTACGCCGGCTGCAGTCGGAGCTGTGCAAACTCCAGGACTGGGTAAAGTACAAGGGGCTGCGGGTGATCGTGGTTTTCGAGGGGCGAGACGCCGCCGGCAAAGGGGGCACAATCCGCGCGCTTACGGAGCGGGTGAGTCCCCGGGTCTTCCGAGTCGTTGCCTTACCCGCACCTTCCGACCGGCAAAAGTCGCAGATGTACATGCAGCGCTATATGGAGCATTTTCCGGCCGCCGGGGAGATCGTGATTTTCGATCGAAGCTGGTACAACCGGGCCGGCGTCGAGTATGTAATGGGCTTTTGCTCCAAAGAGCAGCACGATCGTTTTCTAGAGCTATGCCCCTCGATGGAGAAGTACATCGTCGACGCCGGAATCATACTCATTAAGTACTGGCTCGAAGTCGGTATGGATGAACAAGAGCGCCGCTTCGAAGCACGCATCAAAGATCCTCTGCGCCAATGGAAGCTCAGCCCGATGGATCTGGAGTCTTTCCGCCGCTGGTATGAATTCTCGCGCGCTCGGGACCTGATGTTGAAGGCAACCGACAGCAAGCACGCGCCCTGGTGTATCGTGCGCTCCGACGACAAGAAGAAGGCGCGCCTGAACTGCATTACTCACCTGTTGAGCGTAATTCGGCATGGAAAAGTGCCGCGCACCAAAGTGAAGCTGCCCTCGCGGCAGACCAAGGGCCATTACGACGACCAGGCCCCGCTGAAGGGGAGGCATTTTATCCCCGAGAAGTACTGAGGTCGTTCGATCGAGCAAGACCCATTCGGGCACGATTGCAAGGTGGAGGTGTCGATGGCGTCGGAGCGAACCATTACCCGATACCTGCCGATTCTCGGTGGGCTCGGTGATTCCTCGCCACGTGCAGACCTGGTGGCCGGCATCGCCCTGGCTGGTCTCCTGGTGCCCGAGGGAATGGCCTATGCAGGAATTGCCGGGGTTCCGCCGCAGATGGGTTTGTATGCCGCGATGGCGGGCATGTTTGTGTATGCGTTGTTCGGGTCCTCGCGCCAGTTGGCGGTGAGCGCGACTTCGTCTTCGGCCGCCATGCTCGCCGCGCTCGTGGCCCCGATGGCGCTTGGAGACTCCACCCGATATGCCCTGCTGGCATCAGCAGCCGCAGTGGCGGTAGGCGTGATTTTTATCGCGGGAGCGCTGTTTAAGCTGGGAGCGGTCTCAGAATTTATCTCAAAGCCCGTGCTGAAAGGCTTCGTCTTCGGATTGGGCCTGACGATCATGGTGAAGCAGGGGCACAAGCTGACGGGCATCTCGGGCGGGCAAGGCAACTTCTTTGACCAGCTGTGGCACATCCTTTCCTCGCTGCGGGAAATGAACCCCTGGACAGTTGTCGTGGGGGCGGTCGCGCTGGCGATCATGATAGTGCTGGGAACCGTTGCGCCGCGCGTACCGTCCGCCCTGGTAGTACTAGTCGTTGGCATTCTTTCTGTCCCATGGTTCGGGTTGCAACAGCGTGGAGTGGAAATAGTTGGAACCATTCACGCAGGGTGGCCTTCGCTAAGCATCCCCCGAATCGGAGAGGACGAAGTGGCGGATCTGTTCGTGGGCGCAGTCGGCATCACGCTTGTGCTGATGGCCGAATCGCTGGCCGCGGCGCGTACATTCGCCGCAAAGCATCAGTACGAAATCAATCCCAACCGCGAACTGTATGCGATGGGCGCAGCCAACCTGGCATCCGGCTTGGCAGGTGGAATCATCGTGGGCGGGGGCATGTCAGGTACCGCGGCTAATGACGCGAATGGCGCGCGCACTCAGCTCTCGACGATAACAGCGGCCTTGTCGGTTGGTCTCACCCTTGCCTTCCTGCTGCCGCTGATGCGCAATCTACCCGAGGCGGTGTTAGGCGCAATCGTGGTGCACGCCGTGGCCCACCTGGCGGACGTCAAAACGCTCAAGTACTATGCCAAACTCCGCACCGGAAGCATCTGGATCGCGTTGGCAGCCTTGTTCGGCGTCCTGCAAATGGGAATTCTCAAAGGGCTGATCTTCGCCGTGGGGCTGACGCTGATCGCACTGATGCACAAGCTGAGCGCTAACAAAGATTCGGTGCTGGGGAGGATTCCCGGCACTGGGAATTTCGTGGACGTAGAACGTCATCCACAAGCCTTGCAGATTCCTGGCATGCTGATCATCCGGCCAAATGGAATCCTGTTCTTTGCCAACGCGAATCGCACTCGGAACCGGCTGCGCGACCTGGCAGGCAAAGCGGACGCTCCTTTGAAAATTGTGCTGCTGAACCTTGAAGCAAGCCCGGAAATCGATGTTACAAGTCTCGAAATGCTGGAGCAGGTAAACAAGGAATTGCAGGAGTCAGGCATTGAGCTGCGTTTTGCCAGGATGACAGATTCGGTCCGTGACTTATTCGCGCGCAGTGGATTCCTCGAACGCTTAGGGCCAGAGCGCATCTTTCCTGGAGTGGATGTTGCCGTGGACGCATTCGTCCTCCGGGGAGAACGGCTTGCGGGCCAGGCTCGAAATACATGAGACCGGCTTAGCAAAGCAAGATAGGAGAGCAGCCATGCCAGCGACCGTCGAGCCTACCGAGCAGGCTGGCAGAATTGGAAGCGGGCCGGCGCCCGGCAAAACGTCCAGACGCCCTCTCGAGCCCGTAGAGAGAGTCTCCGAGGTCTGGTTCGGGCTGGTCATGGTCTTGACCTTCACCTGTACGCTCAGCGTGCAAAGTGCCGGGCGCGAGGAGGTACGGGCCATGCTCCTGGCGGCGCTGGGGTGCAACGTCGCATGGGGAATCAGTGATGCCTTCTTGTATTTGCTAGGTTGCTACGTCGAACATGGCCGGGGAATTTCTGCATTGCGCGCATTGCGCACGGCCGGCGATCCAGGCGCAGCCCACCAAGTAATCGTCGCTGCGTTGCCGCCGCTGTTGGCGTCCAGCTTGTCGCCCATGGAATTGGAGGCGATGCGGGTGAAGCTGAGCCAATTGCCCGTGCCGGCCCGCCCAAAAATCACCAAGACCGATTGGCTCGGAGCTCTCGGAGTGTTCCTTTTGGTTTTCTTGTCGACGTTTCCGGTGGCGGTCCCCTTCATGGTGGTCGGCGATGCTCGAGTGGCATTGCGGATCTCGAATGGTATTGCGCTGGTGATGATGTTCCTGACGGGCTATGCGTTGGGGCGCCACGCCGATTTTCGCCCGTTAAGAGCCGGCCTCTGGATGGTTCTGTTCGGCGGCCTGCTCGTAGTCATCACAATCATGCTGGGAGGATAAGGGCCACGCGCATTCTTGCCATGTTCGCAGTGACGGTCGCGCTGGCGGGTGGCGCCTGGGGACAGGTGCCCGATGCAGCGGCACACGACCCAGAGCATACCGCCCCCGATTCGTGGTCATTCTCCGCGGAGATTGGGGGGTATCTGGTGCCGGACGATCAGTCTTTTGTCTCCCCCATGTTCAGCGCCGATCATGGGCGACTGCATCTTGAGACTCGCTACAACTATGAGGATCAGCAGACCGGGTCGATCTGGGCCGGGTGGAATTTCAGCGTCGGCGACACGCTGGTGTTCGACGCCACACCAATGCTCGGCGGAGTCTTCGGCAACACCACCGGGGTTGCGCCCGGATATGAAATGGCGCTGACCTACAAGAAGTTCGAACTTTCCAGCCAGGGTGAATATGTAATCGACACACGAGACCGAGCTGGCAGCTTCTTTTACGCCTGGAACGAGCTGGTTTATTCTCCGGTGGACTGGTTTCATGCCGGCCTCGTCGCACAACGTACGAGAGCCTACAGTACTGAACTGGACGTACAGCGGGGTTTTTCGGTGGGCCTGGCTTATCGGAAAGTGGACTTTACCACCTATGTCTTCAACCTAGGCTGGACTGAGCCGACGATCGTTCTGATCGCGGGCGTCAGGTTTTGAAGCGAGAATCGGAACATCGTGAGTTGGCGGCCCGCGTGTTCTCGCTTTCGGGTTCTGGAAAGATGCGTTCAAGGCGACGACCCCTGTCAAGATTGACAGTTCCGGTGAACCGGTTGGCCTCCTAGGATGAAGAAGGGCTTCTCCACGTTGGTGGAGAGATTGGCGTTGCCCGGCAGTGAAGTCATCCAACATTTCACATCTAAACGAACGGGGATGAAATATGAACAGGCGCTTCTTGGTCTCAATTGCATGTCTGATACTGGTTTCTGGCTTTGCGCTAGCTCAAGACGTCCGGTACAACTTCGACAAGGACACCGATTTTTCGAAACTCAAAACGTACAAGTGGGTAGATCTCAAGGATGCGGCAAAGGTGGATGACATTACGGACAAACAGATCAAGGCCTCCATTGATGCCGAACTGGCGAAGAAGGGTTTGACCAAGGTGGACGGCGATGATGCGAATCTGTTCGTTGGCTACCAGGCGGCAATTGGGACAGAGAAACAGTTCACCTCGTACAACACGGACTGGGGATACGGCCCGGGGTGGTCCCGGGGCGGATGGTACGGAGGCACGGGGGGAGGCATGACGACGGGCCAAACCTCGACGATCTATACGGGTTCTCTAGGGCTGGACATGTACGATTCTGCGAAACACGACCTGGTCTGGCGGGGCGTGGCCAGCAAGACAATCGATCCCAAGGCGAAGCCTGAGAAACGTCAAAAGAATCTGGACAAGGCAATCGTGAAACTCCTCAAGAACTACCCGCCGCCGGTGAAGAAGTAGACTTAAGGCATAGTTCCGAGGGTTGGGCACCCTTCAAAAGACCTGATCCATTGCCAAAGCCAGAAGGGATTGCCTTTCGGAAGTGGGATGCCCGTGACCTGTAGGGCGGCTGTTTTGCTGGTTCGACTCGCAACTGCTTGGCGTGCCCACCGGGAAGCTGCGAGTGTATCCAGACATTTCGGCAATTACTTGCCTGGTGGATGCACACGCCGCCCTACCATCGAACTGTACCGCGCCGAGTTCGAGGACTGAGCACCCGTTAGTTTTGACAGTATCCAGCCCATCGGACTCCTCCTACCATTTGAAGCGGTCACAACGGGGAGCACAAGGTAGCCGCGTGCTCGGTATTCGCTCGCGCCGCAGCGGTTGTCAGCGCGCCCAGCGCGTCGGATGGAGAGTTCATGTCCAAAACAAGCGTCCTGCTGGCCGATGACAATTCCGCGGTCCTCAGTCATGTCACCAAGATGCTTGAAAGGGACTATCAAGTGGTGGGGGCCTTAGGAGACGGGGCATCGGTGTTGAGCAAATGGACGGTACTGAGCCCGGATGTGATCATCCTGGATGTCTCGATGGGCGAGCCGAACGGCATCGAGGTAGCGCGGCGATTGCGGGATGCAGGGTGCAATTCGAAAGTCATTTTCCTCACGATCTATGAGGATCCAGACCTGGTTGGGGCAGCGATGGAGGCCGGCGGTTCTGGATATGTTGTGAAATCGCGGATGGGAGCCGATTTGATCGCGGCAATCCGTGCCGTGCTGTCGGGCAAGCTATTTGTTTCCGCGCGCCTGCAGGGAGCGGAGTATTAGCAGCGGCGTCTGCCCACTTCGCTCAGGTTTCAGGAGTAACCGGTCGAAAGGTGCCATCCGGGGGGACTGTAAATAATGACAGTTACCCTTCCGGCCTGACCGCGGTACTTGTTGGAAGCAGCACTGTGGGCCTCTCGCCACCCGCTGCATATCTCTAAGTGTCCGGCGACGTGTCCCGGGCAGCAGTCCACAACTTTCCGTGAGGGACAACCTCGATGCGTTGGTTGCGTAGGGTCGAGCACCTTCTTCTGGTGGCCGGGATTCTGTTGCTCGGGGTCTACGTTGGCGCGCGGTTGCATGCGGCGTTTTTTTCGAGGCTTGCAATCCACAGGTTCGAGAGCCAGCATGCGCTTGCAGGAGAACAAAGGACCGGACTCGACTCGCTGGCCAAAGCGCCCGATTTCAGCCTGTGGTCGGTCAAACGAATTCAAGACTATCGGGACAGCCTCATGGCCCATCTCGCGCCGGCGGTGGCGCTTCTCCGGATTCCGAAGATCCGGCTGGAGGTACCGGTACTGGAAGGGACCGACGATGTGACGTTGAACCGCGGGGTTGGGCTCATCGAAGGGACGGCCCGGCCTGGAGGAGAGGGCAACATCGGGATTGCCGGCCATCGGGATGGATTCTTCCGCGCTCTGAAGGACATTCATGAGGGCGATCGGATCGAGTTGACGACGAGTACGCAGACCGACACTTACACGATTGACCGCATCGTCATTGTGAGTCCTGACGATGTGTCGGTGCTGGCGCCTCGACCGCACCCTTCGGTCACGTTGGTGACCTGTTATCCCTTCTACTACGTTGGCAGTGCGCCGCAACGCTACATCGTGCAGGCATCGATGGATCCGTCCGACCCGGAGTCGGCGCGACGGACCCATGCCGAGGCCCGGAACGCACTCCATGCTGACATTAGGAAATGACTGTAAGTGCAAACTTCGCTACGCAAAACGATGTGAACGGTAAACAAGGAGAACCTCGCAATGAACACAACGGCTAATCGGGAGCAGTTCAAGTTCATGCTGACAGTGGGGGCGGTTTGCTTGGCCCTCGCGGTTAGTATGAGTGCACAAGTACAGACACAGACGAATACCACCGCGCATCATGCGACCGTGCAGACGACGGTGGAGCACGCGGAAGTAGTCTATGTTTCTGGAAATGACCTCGTGGTCAAGATGGAAGACGGCACCCTCCGACACATCACTAACGTGCCGGAGAGCGCGCGGGTCGACGTGGACGGCAAGCAACTGGGGATTCATGACCTTCAACCGGGCATGAAACTTCAGAGAACCATCACTACGACCACCACTCCAAAAGTCATCACCACCGTGCAGACCGTCACGGGCAAGGTGTGGCATGTAAGCCCGCCGAACACTGTCATTCTGACGCTGGCGGATGGAAGCAATCAGCAGTTCAAGATTCCGCAGGGCCAGAAGTTCAACGTGGATGGACAGATGGTGGATGCGTGGGGCTTGAAGAAGGGAATGAACGTTTCGGCGACCAAGGTGGTCGAAGAACCAATCACCGAAGTCGAGCAGCAGAAGAAGCTCACAGGCGCGATGCCGCCGCCGCCACCAGCTCCGCCCGCTGACGCACCAATCCTGGTCGCTTCTGCTGCACCGGCACCGGCGCCCGCGCCCGCGGCCGAAGCGGCCGCTCCGGAGAAGCTGCCCAAGACGGGGAGTGAGGTCCCTCTATTCGGGCTGCTGGGCTTCCTGTTACTTGCGGGAGGTCTCGGTCTAAGAGCCTTTCGCGTTTGATGTTCATTCGCACTCAGTGACGCGGGTTCGCGTGCCGGCTTGATCCGGAACGCCAGCCCGCGTCGTTCCCAAAAGGCGGCACGCGCGATATTAATCTGTCGACCGGCCGCGATGCTCACACTTCGGCGGACGAGGCGGAAACATTCCTGATCGTCAATCTAGCGGCGTGAAGGTTTGGCCGCATTAGCGACCGCGGGCAGTCCAGATCTGCCGCCCATAGAGCGAGAGATTTAAAACGCAAACAAGCAGGCCAGCAATGGTCAGTGTTTGGGCGGAGATGTCGGGATAAACCAGCTTGTCCAGATAATGGAGTAGAAAGCCACCCTGGTACGGCTCAATCCCGGCGTTGCGCTCGAACCACTGCTCTAAGAGGGTCAGGGGACAGGGCCAAAGAAACAGTTCGATAAGCATTCCCCAGATTAGTGAAGCGACATGCAACCCGCGCAGAACTGGGCGAGAACGCGTGAAAAAGGCTCCGAACACCACCCACAGAATGAACAGCGCATGCACTAACAGGACGACTGTCGCAAGCGCTGAATAGAAACCCGATTCAGTACCCACCCTTTAGAATTTACCGCACCCGCCCCTTCGCGATCTCTCTCAGGTACGGCAATCTTACCGAAACGTACTGGTCCCTTGGGGCTCCAGAGCATATGTCACGTCCTGGATCGATGCAGAGCTTTCGCGAGGTATGTTCGCCGAGTCTGAGTCATCTCTGGCAGGTACTTGCTTTCGAACCCACTTTCTCGAAACGTTTTGCCTTTCCTGCCAAACTTCTTGGAATTTCCAGACATCCCTTCCACCTCGACGCTTTGGCGCCTTGCTATTCAGACCGCTTGCGATTATGTAATATCAACCAGTGGAAGCAGGAAACAGAAAGAGGCTTGCACTAACTGCGGCATTGACCGGGCTTAAGCGGGCTACTCGCACGGGCAGGGCATTTCCAAGTGAATAAGCCGAGCAAATCTAGAATTGCCAGGGTTCGGTCTGACGAGAAGCGGGCCAAGCACCACGTCACGATACGCGACGTAGCCAAGGCAGCTCGAGCTTCCGTCTCCACCGTTTCCGCGGCCCTGAATAATTCGGACTACGTCAGTACCGACACGCGCAGCCGGATCGAGGAAGCGATCAAGACGCTTCGCTATCGCCCGAATGATCTCGCGCGCGGACTTCGCCTGCAGCGGACGCACTCCATCGCCATCGTGGTTCCAGACCTCTCGAATAACTTCTATATTGAGCTGGTTCGAGGGGCAAAAGATTATTCAGCATCCGCTAATTACACCGTATTGATTGGAGACTCCAGAGACAACTGGGAAGAAGAGCGCAACTATCTCGACTCATTTCACCGCCGGCGGGTTGATGGAGTGGTTCGTGTTCCGGCGATCAATGCAGCTGGGGGAAAAGCCAAATCCATTCTGGGGAGTCTGCCGGTGGTGTACGCCGACCGGTATCCGCTGGCGAGGGACTCTTTCGTCGGGAGGGTCGGAGTGGATAATTCACGGGCGGCCGAAAGCGCGACCCGTTACCTGGTCAGCCTGGGGCACCGTCACATCGGGGTCATTGCCGGCGATCCTTCGAGCGGAACGTCGGTCGACCGGCTGGAGGGGTTCATGCGCACCCTGCGCAGCGCACACATCCGCCCGCATGGTTCGATGATTCACACCGGCCACAATGACATGGAAAGCGGCCACTATTACGCCATGCAGTTCTTGACGCGAGCGCAGCGCCCGACAGCACTTTTCTGCACGAACAACATGATGGCATTGGGTGCGCTGGCGGCGATTCAGGAAATCGGACTGGCTTGCCCGGAGGACATCAGCCTGCTGGGGTTCGATGACTTCTACTGGGCGACGCTGCTGCGACCGAGATTAACGGTGGTGCGCCAACCCGCCCGAGAGATCGGCATGCTGGCAGCCCGGCTACTCATCGATCACATCGAGGGCCGCCCGAGCGTTCCCTCGCCTGCGTTGCTTGAGACTCAGCTTATTGTTCGGGACTCGTGCTGCCCTCCGAAAAAAACATAACAGCATCATAATCGCGCAGCGGTTGATGCGAGACTCCACAGGTTACTGTGCTGTCTCCGACGATGGCTGGCGATCATTTGTGATTCGCACAAACGGCCACCACCCTGCGGCATTCGCTCGAAACAGATAGACTCCCAATCCGAGGAATAAGAGCACCAGCGCGGTGCCCAAGTACTGGCGCTGCTCGGGGGTGGCAGCGACATAGATCCATCCAGCAAGCGCAACGAGTGCGGGAATGGGATACAACCACATGCCAAAGGGGCGATGTATCTCTTTGCGATACATCCGCATGGCGAACACGGCGAAAATCTGAGGGATGAACTGGAACACAATCTGGATGATCATGAGCGCCGACAAGAGTCTTCCCAACGACAGCCAGCAAAGAGGAATGGCCATGGCATTGATCACCAGCAGAGAAATGGTCGGGAAGTGACCGGTGGGATGCACACGACCGAAGATCCGAAACAGGTTTCCTTCGGCGCCAGCCGCATACAGGATTCGGGAATAGCCTAAGGTCATGGTGAAGATACCGCCCAGCGTGGCAACCAAAATCAGGCAGGTCATCACCCAGGCTGCACGTGCTCCATACAGCCTGCCGATGAATTCCGAGACAACCGCGTTCGAGACCGCGGCCTCGCGCCATGGAATCGTTCCGATCACAACGACACTCATAAGTAGATAGAGGACGGCAACGATCAGAACGGAAAAGACAATTGCCCTGGGAATATTCTTCGCCGGTTCCTTCACCTCTCCGCCGAGATAGGTAATGTTGTTGTAGCCGCCGTAGTTATACATCGCAATTAAGGTCGCGGCGGCCAACCCAAAAAAGAACGGCTTCGATGGATGAAAAGCACCCGGAGGAAAGTCGAATGCCATCCTCGGATTCAGATGAATCAATCCAGAAACGACAACCCACATCATGGCTAACAGCACAAAGCCGAGCATCACGACTGACATGCGGCCGACCGTCTTGATGGGGCGATAGAGGAGGAAGGTCACGAGAACACAGGCACCTGCCGCAATCGCACCGACTTGGGGATGGCTCAGGTTTGGAAAAAAATACTGGGTGTACTCAGCGAAACCGACGCAGGCGGCGGAAATGCCCAGCGGCGCTACAAAAATTGTCTCCCACAGAAATAAGAATGAAAACAAGACGCCCCAGCTTCGAGGATTGAAAGCCTCACGAAAATAAATATAAGCGCCACCGGCTCCCGGCATCGCCGCGCCCAACTCGGCATACACCATGCCATCGCAGACCGAGAACAGCGCGCCCAGGAACCAGCCAAGCACCGCCTGCGGCCCACCCATCGCCGAGAGAATCACGCCGATGGTAATAAAGGGGCCGACCCCGATCATCTCGAGCATGTTGACGGCTGTGGACTGAACCACGCCCATCCCACGAACGAGTTTTTGAGAGGCACCCGCAATCTCGGGGGGAAGCGGCGGTGCAGGCATGTCGGCCAAAGCGGGTATCCTCAGACGTCCGATCGATTCAAGAGCGAGCCGGCACTATAACAGTGTCCTCAGCAAGCGAGCAAGCATTCGCACATAATAGCGAAACGTTTCGGTACTGTGCTCGCGTCCTACACCCTGCGACGGTTCGTACTCGCGTGCGTGTCTGGCCCGAAAATGAACATGGACAAGCCCGGGAGCCGTGCGTTAACCTGCAGGCAATTTCGAGGAACAAGCCAATCATGCCACCATTGGGACGGCGGGACCTGTTGCGAGCCGGACTTGCATTACCCGGACTCGTCGGATTGGTGCCGAGCAGAACACTGGGAGAGCAGTCTGCCCACCCAAAACGATTCGAGGAAACCGCCGGTTTCGAGGTGGCGGCTGCGGTGTCCGGTAGTCGTCTCGCGATTCAGCCCTTGGGCAGTCTTGAGTTCCACGGTCCGCACAACCCGCTGGGAGCGGACTCGATCATCATATCGGGAATTGCCGAGAGAGTAGCTACGCGGACCTCTGCCCTGTTGTTTCCCACAATCCGCTTCACCCAGTGCCCGGCACAGACAGCTCATTTTCGCGGAACCATTTCACTTCGACCCGAAGTGATGACCCTGTACTTTGCGGATGTCCTGCGCAACATTGCGCTACTTGGCTGCCGCAAGATTTTGATTCTGAATGGTCATGATGGCAACATCGGCCCGGCTCGCGGAGCCATTGCGCAAGTGGCAAATGAATTCCCAGACGCCGCGCTCATGTTTGTCAGCTGGTGGGAGTATGTGTCCGGTGAAACGCTGAAAACGCTGGCCCTGTTTCATCAGCCGAACGGAGGGCACGGGCACGGCGGCCCGCTCGAAACCTCCGCGGTGGCGGCGTTCCGTCCAGATCTGGTGCAGCTGGACCGGGCGAAAGACTTACCCGAACCGCCGGACTTGGCAAATGGTTCGCCTTATTTCTTGCAGAAATCTACGGCGGCCGATTGGCCCGGTTATTCCGGAAAAATCAGCGAAGCCTCGGCGGAGAAGGGCAAGCAGATCGTCCAAATCAGCGAAGACGGGATCGTTCGACTCGTAGAGAATTGGTTACAGCATGACCAGGCGCCGGGGAGTTGGTAGGCGGACAGATGAAACATCCCGACGCACGTGAAAATTCCGTTGCAACGAGCACGGCGCCGGAGGAGACCAAACCCACCTGGTTGGGACAACTGAGAGCCGGAATCCTGATCGTTGTACTGCTCATAGCCGCCTCGCTCCGGCCGGTCGCTCAGCAGGCTTCGACCTCGGGAAAAATCCGGTCGACCCAAACTTCCGGGCCGCTCGCCGAAGCGCAATCTGCCCTGTCAGGGGGAGATCCCGCACAAGCCATCGAAATTCTCTCCGATCGCCTGCAGTCTCATCCCACAGACGTTTCAGCGCGGCTTTTGCTGGGCCAGGCCTACCTGCTCGCAGGACAGCCCGAGAAAGCTGAGGCGGAGTACCAGCGCATTCTGAAGGACAGTCCAACCAACGTGAGTGCGCTCACCGGACTCAGCGGAGTCTACATGCGGGCGGGTCAATTCGAGAAGGCCGAGCCGATGCTGCACCTCGCGGTAAAAGCCAGTAATGGCGATCCACAGATTCGAATGCAATGGGCGGTCGTGCTGGCGCGCCTGCACCAATATCCAGAAGCACACAGCGCCCTGGCTTCACTGGCTCCGCCGTCGGAAGCGGAGGAGCGCATCCAGTTCTACCGGCTGAAAGCATCGATAGATTCAGGGCTGGGAGATCTTCCGACGGCGGCGGCCGAGATGGAGAAAGCGTTGGCTCTTCGACCGCATGATACCGCGCTGACCCTAGCCACCGCCGTTGCCGAGCTGCAGTCGGGGAATGGGCGCCGCGCCGCAAGCTTGGCCGATCCGGTGTATTCACGCACGCATGATCCGCGGGTCGGTCTGGTGCTTCTGGAAGCCCGCTTGATCACCCACGAAGATTTTCATGAACCCCTGGCCGCCATACGCTCCACGCCCTTGCAACCGGCGGAGGAACTGACCCTCCGGCAACGGCTCGCGGAGATTCTGATCGAACACGGCGAATATGCTGCGGCGCTGGAAGACCTAGCGCGAGTGGTGGAACTAGCTCCTGAGCGCGGTGACCTGGTCTACAACCTGGCCCTCGGGCAATTCAAGGCTGGTCGCATGGATAATGCCCTGAAAAGCGCGGAGAAGTGCAAATCGCTCGGGGACACGGCCGAGATAGAAGATTTGCTTGGCGACATCCAGGAGGCGCGCGGCGCCAGCCTGGAGGCAGCGCGCAGTTATCAGGCCGCAGTCACCCTCGCGCCGAACCAGGAACAATACCGCCTTTCCCTGGCTGTGGAGTTTCTGAGGCACGATAACTTCGATGCTGCCCGCGTGGTCCTCAAGCAAGCGGAGACGGTTTGGCCGAAGTCCTGGCGCATCCAACTCGCGCTGGCCATGGTGGAGAACTTCGCCGGTAGCGACGAAGAGTCGAGCCGTCTCCTTATGCAAGCCGCGGCTCTGGCTCCAGAGCCGGAAATGCCTCTGGAATACCTGGGGAAAATCCAGATGGATAGGGCTGCGGCTCCGACGCCCTCGGCGATCGCAAAACTCTGCGAGTACTCGGATCAGCATCCCAAGAACGGAAAGATGCAGTATTACTGCGGCGCTTTGGTCTTTCGAAGAGATCACACTCTCGGAGACAAGAGTCATGCGGACGAGATTCTTCACCGGCTGCAGGCTGCCTCAACGGTTCTTACTAAAGATGCGTCGCCCCACTGCCAGCTTGGCGCGGTGTACCGCTGGCTCGATCGATGGCGCGAAGCGGTCCAGGAGTCCGAAACCTGCGTACGCATGGATCCCGATTCAGCCGATGGCCACTACCGGCTGGCGCAGCTTTACCAGCATCTGGGAGAACAAGCGCGGTCGCAACAGGAGATGAATCTCTTCCAGGTCGCATCGAAACGCATTGCGGATCAGAACGCGCGCCGCGATGAGACCATGAAGACGTTCCTGTACACCATTCAAAAAGAAACACCGGAGCATAAATGAAGATGCTCCGGTAAAAGTGCTGAACGCGAAGCTCCGATCAGAGTCCGCCCTGTTTGGAGGCCGCCTTGTGCGCGGAAGCCGAACCAGATAACTGAGGATTCTTCGCCAGACTCAACATGTTGGCAAAGAGCCGGTATGCACCAGGCACCCCTTCTGGCAGTTCGCGGTAAAACGCATATGCGTTGTAGATATAGACTCCCTTGCCGTACTTGGCGTAAAGCAGGCCGCCCTTCTGAGAAGCCTGTCCGGGGTCGTGCGTTTCCAGCAGCGGCTGGTAAGCGGCGTCCCAAGTTGCCAAAAACTTTGATCCGCGCTCTTCCACCCAATTCTCAAAATCCTTGTCGGTTATTTTGTTGGGCCAGTTAAAGACCGGATTCGACGGCGCAAGGATTTCCATCTTGGAATGTTCATCGGTCACTTCTTCCGGATTCGATCCCATGGTGTAGGGATAGGGACCATAGTTGTGATCGTATTCCTGCGTGTTGTACTGCACGATGACCACGCCGCCATTCTTGACGTAATCCAGGATTCGCCCGTTATAGATTTTTAAGTCTTCGCGCGCCGCATACGCCCGCACACCCAGGACGATGACGTCAAACCGCGAGAGGTTCCCGCTGGCCAAGTCGGCGGCCGAGAGGAAATGCACCGTGATTCCAAGACTCGCCAGCGACTGAGGCACATCATCCCCTGCGCCAACGATGTATCCGACATTGAGGCCGGGAGCCACCTTCACATTTACGCCGCTGGTTTTGTAGACCGACGCCCGGTAGAGATTGTAGGGACGCAGGCCCGAGTATCCCACCGTGTGATAGCCTTCGCGGTACTGTTTGCCGTCGTAGGTTCCCACGGCAGTAATCGTGTAGGGCTTCTCTTCCACTTGTGTTGGGATCACGTGGAAGTTGAGCGCCTGATCCTCTCCATCCTTGGCGGTGGAAAATGGCTGCTCGGGTGCTTTCCAGCCTTCGGGCAATTCCAGTTTCACCGTTCCCTTTGCCGGGCCTTTGACGTTGCTGTGGACGGTCACGCTCAGATCGAACGCCTTGGCGCCCAAAGGCACAATTCCCAGCTGCGGCGCGATGGAAAGCGCAATTGCCGGACCGACAATCAGTGGTTCGGCAACAAACCCCGGGCCCGTAATCCGGGTGATGGACTGAACCACCTGAGAAACTTCGAAGGACGCTCCGTTGTATGAGAGCCGTACCAATGCCGTGACCGGGTAAGGGCTGGTCGGCAGATTAAGATATTTTGCATTCTGAATATCGTAATAAGGCTGCTCGATGTCGGGTCGCGTGAAGTAGGGCCGTGTGAAGCTGCCATTCGAGGCAACATTCACTTTGAACCGAAGGTCGGAGGATTGATTTCCTTTAAGAGTGTCGCTGCCCTGTTGAGGGGGATCGACCGACCACGACTCGCCCGCGGGCGTCTGCAAGGTCACGCTGTCCACTTTTACCGGAACATCGGTGGGATTGGTGAGGTGTACCTTCACCCAGAATTCCTGGCCAGGAATGGCGACTCGGAAGGTCTCGGGATTCCGAAAGAAGCGCGCGAATGGGCCGGTCGGCTCTTTTTCCGGAGCTACGGTGCTGAGCACCGAGATGCCTAAAGATTCGGCCAGCGCATGCTCGAATTGCAACTGCTTGACTCTGAGTTCGTGCAACACGTCGTATTTGGAATCGGTAGTCAAGTTACTGGCCGAAATATTTTCGATAAGGGCGTTCGTGGCGGTAAGGCCTTCCGCCAGCGTGGGAGCTACCGCCTCCGGATGCTGTAGCGAGAAGTCCTTGATGGCTTTCTCGACGAGGGTGTTGATATTGCTCAAGCCTTCTTTCAACGAGGTGGTATCGCCGGCTTGCGCCAGGCTTGCAATGCCCATGAGCGAGACATCGATTCCGTCGAAGAACGACGACTCTTTTTCCGGCTCGTCGATAAAGGATGCGAAACGATGGTAAGGACTGGTGCGCTCTTCGGCCTCGGTCAGCCCTGTGCCACCATTTTGTGACTTCTGATGGCCCAGTCCCGTGCTGGAAATTTGGGCGTACGTCAGACCCAGAAGCGGGTTGTAATCGCCTTCCGGGATTTCCACCGACGGCGACAGAGCGCCCTTGATGACGGTGCCATTGGTGTAGTTCTGAAATTCGGCCGGATAGTATTTCCCATCGGCATAGTCATAAATTCCTTTTTCGGTCACTGGAGAAAACGGCACGCGCGCATAATCCTTGAGCGGCTTCCACGGACGCAAGCCTTCTTTCAGTTGGTCGGGGAACATGCTGGGATCGCCGGCTGCCTTGAAAACCTCCTGTGCCATCTGGCCCGCAACTTGATGGTTCCCGTGTCCATCAGTGCGGCCGCCGACAAATACCGACGTGATGACGAGTGGACGAGTCATGCGCACGATGCGAACTACTTCTCCCAGCACACGTTCGTGTCCCCATTTCTCCAGAGCTTCTTCCTTGGTCTTGGAAAAACCGTAGTCGCAGACCCGGGTCCAGTATTGATGGGCCCCGTAATAACGATCGGCGGCAAGCAACTCCTCGGTGCGCACTAAACCGAGGGCATCAAAGTAGTCCGACGACATCACATTGGCGCCGCCTTCACCGCGATTCAGCGTTAGCAGGGTTACGCGTGTGCCTTGGCCGCGCGATTCGTAGGTCAGCATGCCGCCATCTTCGTCGTCGGGATGCGCGGTGACCATCAGGAGGCTGGCTCGCGTATGAAGCTCTTGCAGGCTCTGCCAGAGGGAGGCAGCGCCGCGATCGAAAGGCAGCGGTTCCGCCGCCACCATGGGATTCTGCATGAGAGAGGCCGATGACTGAGCCTTCGCGCCGCCGGACCACGTGAATAAGCAAAGTGCGGATACACACCCGGCCAGCAGACTGAGGGCGAATTTCCTGGATCGCGACGCCATGGTTTCCCTTTCTCCTTTTGCACAGTTGCTGATAGAAAAACGAATTCTACTTTTGGAAGATCGGTTGTCAACGAAAAATCCCAAAACGTTTTGGTATTTCGTAAATCCGGCTCTGCTGCGAGTTATGATTTTTGGAAACCGGCGGATCATACGGAAGTCAGGCGAAGCCGCATCAAAATGATGCTTGACAATGGCGACGGCAAGGTGGTACATCTCAGCCCATTTCATAGACCGAATCGTTTCGGTATCCGCAATCAAAGAGTGGGGTCGTCGACTCTTTCCAGTGGAGGCGGCAATGAAGCGAAGCGTGGGGGCTCTGGGCTTGCCCGCATGGGCGGGATGGCTTTTGATGCTGGTGGGGGTGAGCGTTCTACCCGCCTTGGGTCAGATCGACCGCGGCGCAATCGTGGGCACGGTGTCCGATGCCTCGGGCGCCTTAGTTTCCAAGGCCACGGTCACAGTCACCAACAAGGCCACGGCGGTGACGGTGTCAACTCCTGTCAATAGCACGGGCGATTACCAGGTCCTGGCGCTGATTCCGGGGGAATACACCGTAAAGGTAAGTGCGCCGGGATTCGAAACCTTGGTTCGCGACGGGATCGTGGTTCACGTCCAGGACCGCATCGCCTTGAACTTCACCTTAAAGGTCGGTTCGGTCGTGGAACAGGTGGTGGTCACCGGTTCGGAACCTCAGTTGCAGACGCAGACCGCGGATGTCGGGAATGTGGTCGACACGCAGAAAGTGAATGATCTTCCTTTGAATGGGCGCCGGTATGCCGACCTCGCCCTGCTGGAGCCAGGCGTTCAAAAGTTCTACGCTGCCAATAATCCCGCTCCTGACCGGTTCAGCGTGAACGGAAACATGGAGCTGCAGAACAACTTCCTGTTGAATGGCATTGACAACAATTCCTGGTCGGAAAACCTGCAAGAGTTCTCGGTCCAGGTGGTGCAACCGCCGCCCGATGCGGTTCAGGAGTTTCGCGTCCAGACCCGGACTTACTCGTCGGAGTTCGGCAATTCTGCGGGCGCGGTCATCAACGCAACGATAAAGTCAGGTAGTAATGGTTACCACGGAAATCTCTACGAATACATCCGCAACTCAGCCTTCGATGCCAATTCCTGGATCAACGGCACGACCAGTCCGGTCACCCCGAAAGGAGGCTTTACCCAGAATCAATTCGGAGGCACATTTGGTGGACCGATCGTAAAGAACAAGGCGTTTTTCTTTGGCGACTTCGAACGCTTCACCAGCCGGCAGGGCACCACGGTGCAAAGCACGGTGCCGACGCCGCTGATGAAAGCCGGAAACTTCACCGAGTGGCCCAATCCATTGACTGATTCCCAAGTCCCGGGTCAGGCCGGTTGCTACGTAAACAATGTGATTCAAGCAACTGGCTCGACCGGCCAGACCTGCTTGGATCCCGTGGCTGCGAAATTGATGACGCTTTTGCCCGACCCAAACGTTGCTAACTTAGTATCCAAGCAGGGGCAACCGGGGAGCTGGACCGGTGCGCCGAACTATCTGTTTGCGACGTCGGTGCCGGACGACGTCAATTCCGTCGATGGACGGGTCGACTACAACCTGAACCAATCCAACAACATCTTCGGCAGCTATAGCTATCGTCACGTCAACCGGCAGGATCCCCCTTGGACAGCCAACGGCGTTATTGGCAGCGGAAACTTTGCCACCCAGTATCGCCTGCACGACCAGGCGGTTTCCCTGGGCTGGACCCATACCCTGTCGAACAACGTGGTCAACGACGTCCGGTTTGGCTTCAATCGCAATTACGCGCACAGCGATCCGGTGGGCGTCACCCTGGGGACCTCGCAGGCCGAGAGTCTGATCGGGTTGACCGGCATCCCGGACGGGCCGGGTTCCGGGGGTTTACCACCCTTCGAGATTAACGGCCTGACGCGGATTGGCACTTCGCCCTGGCGGCCGCAGTACCAGATTTCGCAGGCCTGGAACATCATCGAGAACCTGAGCTGGCTGAAGGGCAACCACAGTTTTAAGTTCGGGTATCAGTATCTGCGGCGCTCGGATAACTTCCTGGACCTGCGCGCGCCGCAAGGCGAGTTACAGACGGATGGTGTCTACACGACGGGCGGTCAGTTTGGCTTGCCCGATTTCCTGCTGGGCGACGTCGATGGCGTTCATTTCACTACTCCGAAGGTCGTTCACTATTTCCAGCCCGGGCATTCGTTCTACGCAATGGACACCTGGAAGACTACGCCAAAACTGACCTTAACCTTAGGTCTGCGCTACGAATTGTTTGCGCCCATCATCGAACGGGATAACGACACCACCAACTTCACTCCGGCAAACGGCGGCGGAATCGTAACGGCTGCCCACAACGCGTCGGGCTGGTTTGACCGCGCGTTGATTCACCCGGACTTGAACGACTTTGCCCCGCGCATCGGCTTCGCCTATCAGATGAGCGATCGCGTGGTTTGGCGGGGCGGATACGGCGTGTTCTATCAGCACAACAGCCGCATCGGCTCGGAGAGTATTTTGCAGTTGAACCCGCCTTTCCTGCAGGACGTGCAACTGAATCAGAGTGGCGCCAGTACCGTGTTCCAACTGAAGGACGGCTTCCCCCTGAACCAGATTACTGGCTCTGGCTTTGACTTGACTCAGATTCAACTTCGCGCGCAGGACCCGAACCAGCGTTCCGGTTACGTCGAGCAAGCCAGTTTCGGGCCGGAAATGCAGATCACTGGTGATACCGTGCTGGCGGTCAACTATGTTGGAAATTGGGGTCGCAAGATGAACCGCCTCCGCGACGACAACATGCCACATGTGGTTGGTTTCGATAATGGCTGCCCAGTGCTCCATTACACCTTCGCAAATCTGAATACGGTCAGCGACATCAATACCTCTACAGGCGGCTCGGCTTGCACAACCACCGGCCAACATGCCTTTTTGGAACTGGCCACCAACGATGGCAACACCGATTACAACTCCCTGGAACTCTCTCTGCGTCGCCGGTTATCGAAAGGCTTGAGTTACTCGCTAGGGTACACCTGGAGCCATGGCCTCGCCGATTTCGGCGACAATTTGACCGCCGGCGCCTTTCCCCAAAACTCCTACAACTACGCCGCCGAGATGAGTAATTCGAATCTCGACATCCGCCACCGCTTTGTCGGGAACTTCGTCTGGGAACTGCCATTCGGGCAAGGCAAGCCTTATCTTTCCAGCGGCGCAGCCAGTCACGTGCTGGGAAACTGGCAGTTCAACGGAATTGTGACCCTGCAGACCGGTAGTCCCTTTTCGGTTACCGCCAGCAATGACGGCCTGCTCGGCTTTGTCAGCCCGGTCTATCCCGACTGTGTCGGCGATCCCTTCGCAGGTGCCACGACCGACCACCACCGGTACACCACCACCGGCTTTCTGATCAATCCGGCGGCTTTTGCGCAACCGGCAGCCGGGACCTTCGGGACCTGCGCTCCGCGCAAGTTCTATGGCCCCGGAATTCAGACATTCGATCTGAGTCTGTTCAAGGACTTCCGCTTCAACGAACGCTGGCTGCTGCAGTTCCGAGCCGAGTTCTTCAATGCATTCAATCATCCGAACTTCGCGGCTCCCATCTCCGACATTGGGAACCCGTCGTTTGGCAAGGTGACCAACACGCTCGCGCCGATCCTGGGCACCGATTCCGGAGGGCCCGGCGATCCGCGGGAGATTCAATTTGCTCTGAAACTCTACTTCTGAAGTACTGCGCGAATCTGATCTCGGCAGGAAGCGAGGTCAGGTGTCCTTTTGAGGAGTACAACAGTCCGATCATTCAGCGACCTTTATGCACAACGACTGTTATCGCTCTTAAACGCGAGGCAACGATTCAACGAACCGGCTGTGGGAGGTACCAATGCCCGGATCTTATACAGAGGAGGTGTTAAATCATTCTGCGAATATTGCCGAAGATAAGTCGGGCATCCGGGTTTCAGTCACTCGAGAACAGGCTGGTTGGAGCACGATCAATTTTTATGTACGTCGTCTGATGGCGGGACAGTATTGGCAAAGTCAAACCCGCGACGAGGAAGTTGCCTTGGTCCTATTGGGCGGCAAGGCAACCGTGGATTGGGGTGATGGACCCAAGACGATCGGCGAGCGCGAAAACGTCTTTAGCGGTTATCCGTACGCTGTCTACCTGCCTTGCGGCATTGCCTTTGAGGTCTCGGCGGTCACCGCTTGCGAGTTTGCCGATTGTCGGGTGCCTTCTTTAGCGCATCTGACGCCACGAGTCATTACCCCGGCAGACTGCCGCGAAGAAATTCGCGGCGGCGGCAATTGCACGCGTCAAATTGTGGATGTGATTCGCCCGGAGTTTTCGGCCGACCGGTTGCTGATCTGCGAAGTCTATACGCCCAGTGGCAATTGGTCGAGTTACCCTCCGCATAAACATGATGAGCACAACCCCCCGCTCGAAGTAGATCTAGACGAGACCTACTACTACCGCATCAACCACCCTGATGGATATGCCTTCCAGCGCTTGTACGACGCCGCGGGCACGCGTGACGACACTTTGACGGTAGTGGATGGAGATCTTGTGCTGATTAAAGACGGTTATCACCCGGTCGTCGCCGCGCATGGATATGACGTGTATTACCTGAACGTATTGGCCGGAAGCGCGCGTTCGATGGCAGCGAGTGATGATCCACGCTATGCACACCTGCGACACACTCATCTGGAGCGTGACCGGCGCGTACCTTTGGTCCACGCCGCATCTGCAGAACGAATTGCGTAACACGCACGCGGCCAGCGTCCGCCGCCCGGGAGGACACAAACCGGACGTCAAGTTTCGCGCCCGCAGCGCATGGGGATCGGAAAGGAGAGGCAGGGCATGCCACATAAGATCGGAATCGTCGGAGCTGGGGGCGTAGGTGGCATACATGCTGCCATATTGGCGAAAGACCCGCGGGTCAAGCTGCAGAGTTTTTTTGATGTCGAGGGCACGCGCGCGGAGGCCATGGCGAACCGCTTCGGCGGGACCGCGGCCCGGTCGCTCGAAGAACTTCTGCGGGCGTGCGATGCGGCCTTCGTGTGTACTCCGAACACTACTCACGAACAAGTCGCGATGGCTGTTCTGGAGGCTGGCAAAAACGTCTTCTGTGAAAAACCCTTTGCGCTGAACCTGGAATCCGCTACCCGCCTGCGCGACTGCGCGGCGCGCTCGCGCGTGATCTACCAGGTCGGCCACAATCGCCGCTTTGCTCCGGTTTACAAAGTTTTAAAGCAAGCCATTGACTCCCGCGAGCTACGCCCGCTTTCCGTCCACGCGAAAATGAACCGCGGAGAACTGGTCAATCCACCGTGGGTGTGGAACGCCGCTCTCACCGGAGGTTTTCTGTATGAAACCCCGGTCCACATGTTTGATCTGATGACATTCTTCTTCGGCAAGGTGGAGTGGGTCCAGGTAGCGGCGCGCCCTCATGAGCATGGCGAACTTGACGACTTCTCGATTCTGCTGGGCTTCCAGTCTGGGATGGTCGCGACCATGAAAACCTTCGCCCACGCCAGCTGGCACTTCCCTTTCGAGCGGTTCGAGGTCTACGGCATGCACTCGACCTATGAGACCTTTGAAATGGAAAGAATTTCCTTTACCCGGGGGTTGGAGTCGAAGACCACCACCTATGACTATTCCCTTGCATCGATGCATGAAAAATGGGGATACATCGAAGAGGATCGCCTCTTTGTGGACGCCCTCGATGGCAAGTGTCCTGCTGCGGTTACTGCCGATGATGGTTATAACGTGGTCGAACTGATCGAAGCCTGTTATCAGAGCGCTCGGGAAGCCGCGCGCATCCCGCTTGGAGCGCTGGTGAGGGAACACTAAGGTGAACCGTTTTTCGGAGAACATTCACTTTGCTTCGGCGCCGGTTAGTTGGGGAGTCCAAGATGATCTGGGCCCGGCGTGGGAACAACCCTATGAGCGCATCCTCGAAGAGATCGTTTCGGCAGGGTATACCGGAACGGAACTCGGACCGTACGGCTACTTTCCTACCGATCCTGCGGTCCTGGCAAAAGCTTTGCAGGGCCGAGCGTTGAGCTTACTGTCTTCCTTTGTCCCGGTTCCCCTTACGGATCCGGCGCAGACGCAAAAGGTAATCGAACATGTGCGCCGCGTGGGCGGGCTGCTCTCCGCGCTTGGGGCCAAGTTACTCGTGCTGTCTGACTGTCAAACCCCCGAACGCCGCCAGATTGCCGGGCGCGTTCCGGTGAACGGAAGCAAGTCTTTGACCGCCGCTCAGTGGAGAAGTGTGGGTACGCTAGTCGGCGAAGTGGAGCGTGCTGCGGCTGAATTCGGCCTGGGACTTGTCTTCCATCCGCACGTCGCCACCTTTGTCGAGACTTCCCTGGAAACGGAGTGTCTCTTCAACGCACTTGCCGCGACCAAGGTCGGCTTGTGCCTTGATACCGGCCACTGCGCTTATGGAGGCGGAGACCCGACCGACGAGGCAAGGAAGTACCGGTCGCTCTTGTGGTACGTCCATATTAAGGATGTGAATCCCGCCGTACTCGGACGGGCTCGACAACAAAAGCTCGATTTTGAATCCGCGGTGGGTGCGGGAGTCTTCTCCCCGATTGGCCATGGATGCATCGATTTCCAGGGGTTCTTCCGTTTTCTGGCCGACTGTCAGTACTCCGGTTGGGCGATCGTGGAACAGGATGTGATTTACGGAAAGACCGCAGTTCCCCCGGTCGAAAGCATGCGGTCGAGTTTGGAGTATCTGAAAGATGTGATCGCGATGCTCGAACCTTCCCTTACCGCTCACCAGAGATAAACGGGAAACCCATTCAGAAATGCGTCTCAAGCTGCTGCGAGGCGCATCTGCTGACCAAATGCGTCGATGTATTCCGACAACACATCGCGCGCAGTCTCCGGCCGGGCAACCAGAGGATTCTTTATCAGTGCCGCAAGCGCCGCTTCGGGGGAATGTTCCACCGACGCCTGAACCGTCAATCGCTCATATTCCTTTACCTGCAGCAACAATGGTCGCACTGCTTCGGGCACCGGCCCCACTGGAGGCACATCAATGCCATTCGCCGACACCAGGCATGGGAGTTCCACCGCATCGTTAGACTCCAGGTCGGGCAGCGCTCCACCATTACGCACGGTTAGCGGAACCAATTTTGGCTCCTTTGAATGCAGTGCCTGCAGCACCAGTAGCGCGATGCGTTCATATCCCGAGAATTCCGAGTACAACTGTTGGTTCTCTTTTCGTGCCGCCCCGGCAGTCGCTTCAATGCTGAAGTATGACGCGTTTCGTTCCCGCAGGTAATTCTCGTAGATTTCCACGAGGTCCCGATCGGATGACTTGGCCAGTCGCTCGAATAGGGTAGCGTTCATCGTCGCGATCGCTTGCCCGCGCGATTTCCGGGAGCGCTGTAAATTCTCGAATGCGATGTCAGGAAAGTAATAGAAGTACAGATATTCCGTCGGCAGCAACCCGAGCTTCTGAATGAATTGGGCGGGAAACAGCCCATGCCGATAACAGTCTCGGATCAGTTCTGGAGAAGCGAGTATTTTGGGAAGGAGTTCCGTTCCTTGCGCGTCACGGATCGATCGGACCCAGCCCAGATGATTCAAGCCGAAGTATCCGAACTGTAGTGCGAAGGGATTCTCGCCCAGAGCTTTCGCGATCGATTCAAATGTCTCGAGCGGCGTGTCACAAACACCCAGAATCCGCACGCCGGAATGATTCAAGATACCCTGCGAGATGATTCCAACGGGATTGGTGAAATTAATGATGGTCGCTTTGGGAGACACACGCTCGATCAAGCGTGCGTAGTCGAGCATCGCGGCCAGATTCCGCATAGCGCAAGCGAAACCGCCGGCGCCGACCGTCTCTTGCCCAACCAGCCCATGAGCAAGCGCAATCGTTTCGTCCTTGACGCGCGCCTCGATGCCGCCGACCCGAATACTGGTAATCACGAAATCTGCGCCTTCCACCACGCGCTCGAGGTCCTGTCCGCTTGTTATGCGCGCTTTTAAACCTCTTTGTTTGGCCATGGCTTCCGCTACACGGCCGATCACCGAAAGGCGTTCGCGATCAATGTCCCAAAAGGCCAACTCGTCCAAGCGCATACTGTCGCCAGCGCCGGCGAGACCATGAACCAGCAGGGGAGTTCGGACTCCTGCAGCTCCGATGAGGGTTATTTTCATTGGCTGAATGCACCGCTCATTACGGGACTCCTGGAATTGCGGCTGAATGGCAGATTGTTTCTATCGTCATGTCTGGACCACGTCCCTTAAATTCGCTTCATGAGCTGCAATAGCTTTTGTTGCGACAGCATCGCCGAGGAGCCGCCTGGATTGGCGGCCGCTAGAGCGCCACAAACATTTCCCGCGCGAAGACACTCCTGCAGTGGCCATCCCGCCAAGTAGCCGTGGAGAAATCCACCATCAAAGGCGTCACCGGCTCCGGTCGCATCGACCACGCGCGCCGGGATCGATTTCACTCGCAGAAGCTTGCCGTCTTTCACAGCAATGCAGCCACTGCGTCCAAGCTTCACCACCGGAATCCGAACCCAGCGCGCCAACTTCTGCGCTGCTTTTTCCACTGACTTTTCGTGGGTCATGGCCTTGGCTTCGAGTTCGTTTGGAAAGGTGAAATCACAGCCTCGTAGAAGGGCGCCCAAGTGTGCAGATTCCAAAACCTCCGGATTCCAGCCGATGTCGGTGGAAATGGTCAGCCCCTGAAGCTGCAATCGTCGAATGGCCCGCGCCCAGGTCTGCAGAGGCCGAAGTGAGCACGCCAGATGCAGATGGCGCGCCTTGCGAAGCCATCGCCACACGCCCGGCCTCTTCAGCAGGGTATGCAGTCGATGGTTGATCGCGTCATGAGTGATCATCATGCGCTCGCCGCCGAACGCCGCACATACGGTTTTGGCCGTCGGAAGGTTGGCACTATACTCACAGGCTTCGAGGGAGATTCCACGCTGCTCCAATTGCCGCCAGATGGCGCTTCCGCGAATGTCTCGGCCGACCCTGGTAATTACTGCCGTTGGGCAACCCAATCCGGCTGCAACTAACGCGGTTGTAGCCACGCCGCCGCCGGGAAATTCGGCACAACACTTTGTTTTTACTTCCTCCCCCATCCTGGGCGCCCTGGGGAGATCGTAGAAAACCATGTCTACAAAGAATTCGCCCAAGACAACCAGTGCCGCGCGGGCCGGCCCTCCAGGAGGTTTCATCGGTGAAGATGATAGCAGAACGATCCGGGTTGAGCATTGCAAAAGGACAAAATGCCGAAACGTTTTGGTCTCAGTGTTCTTGCGGGGATTCGACTCCCAGAGACCGCTGCCATCGGCAAAGAGCCGAAGCGCCAGTTTCCAAAAGGGAGAACTGGCGTGGCAAAATTTGCCGGCCCTCTTCACCCTTCACTGGGGCTGCGCTTCCAACAGCAGGTGGTGATCGAAATCGACTGACAGGTGTGCATCCGGGCCGGAAACCGTGCCGAGATCTCTGCCGTCCTCGTAGTCGAATACGTGGTAGCTCCGATGTGCCAGGCCCCGCAGTTCCAGGTTTCCCTGCCAATGCCTGGAAAAAAAGGCATAGTACATAATCTCGCCTTTACGAATGGCATGCGCTTCGGGAAGATCGAATCCGATATCGTACAGCTGACCCAGGTACTGCCCAGTCGACAGCTCTTTTTCCCGATAAATCCGAAGCCACTTCTCGAATTCCTTCTCGCGGGCTGGAGTCAGATCGGACTTGCTCCTTTTGGTCGCAAGCGCCGGAAGAACAAATTGAGTTCCGACAACGCCGCCCACACCCATGGTGGAGGCAAAATCGTTGCCGCCATCGCTTAGCTCAACATGATCTCCGAAGAACGGAATGTCATTCCCCATTAGAGCTTTTAAGGTCTTCCCCTTGGTGCGGACCTGGAAGGAACTCCGCGGATCGGACGCCACCGACATATTGAAATGGGGCATTGTAAAGAAAGAATAAGCCGTGCCACACGGGCAGAATTCCACGAGCGCTCCTGGCTTCACCGCCTGTGCTGTTTCAAAAATGTCTCGAAAAAAATCGGGGAGGGCCTCAACCGACTCCTCTGGCCGCGCGTGATGATGCGCCGGGTTGTAACATGCGGGAACACCATTCATGTGTTGCCCGTCCAGTTTCAAGCCATCGAAACCCCAGTCCACGAGAATCTTGCGCACCAACGCCTTGTGGTATTCCACGACGCGGCGGTCGGCGGGACACAAATAGTCGGAGTTCCACCAGGAGATCTTCTCTTTGGAACCATCCTTATTCAGTAGTAGATAGTCGGGGTGCTCGCGGAGCAGATCCGAGTCCGGAACGGCGCTGAGGGGCGACCACCAAAGCTGGGCGCGAAATCCCTCCTGATGGATGCGATCGACCAACGCTTTCATATCGGCATCTCCATGAGGAAATTTCTTCGGATCGAGCGCCCAATCGCCGACGTCGTTCTGCCACCCGTCATCAAGCGTGACCCAGGAAAATCCGAGCCGTTTCACCGTCGGAAGCGTGTCGTACACTTGCTTGAGTTGTACCGATCGGCCGTATCCCCAAGCGCACCATATGGCGCCGTACGCATCCTGGGGTGGCGCCGCCATCCGCAGGCCTTGCCTCACCATAAATTCCCGATAGACGCTCAAGGTGCGGAAGTAATCTCCCTGATGAACCGCAACAAAGGTCCGAAAGGTGTGGAGGCTCTCTCCATGGCGGAGGGTTGATGCTTTCTCAAATCGCACCGCCAGTTCCGCGTGAGCAGCGTCAGGCATTGAGACCGGCAGCGAAACCAGCTTCGGCCGGAGCTCGACGTGGCCAACTGCAATTCCAACATCCCGCCGCCAAATGTCGACGACTGGAGTGCCGCCACCGTAGTCGCTAGCATTCATGCCAAGGAAGTTCTCTTGCTCAAACTTCACGTGTAACGGCAGGACCCAGTCTGGCCGCTTCTCGTAGGACCCGCTCTGGTACGACCAGAATGCAGGCGTGCGGCCATTGTCCTGGGCATTCACCGTGTAGGCGTTATTGGTCCAGCTCTGAACGGCAAGGTCGGTCGGACCACTGTTCGTGTATTGAACGTCGAAGAACGCCATGCTGGGGAAATCGTCGTAAATGGTCACCGAAACGGCCTTGATGAGGAAGCCATCTTTCCCAGTCACGGTGAGGCGTTCGTAAGCTCCGATCGCATCCTTTGCCTTTTCGCGCTTCTGCGAAGTCAAGAGGAAACCGCCCCAAACTTTCTTGCCCGCGGTGATCGTCTCCGAGTCTGTAAACGGTCCCAGCGTGGTTTCTCTCTGGTCAAAACGGGCGATCACCCGACTGCGCAGGTTTTGGTCGAATTCAATTCTCAGGTGTTCTCCTTGGATCTGAGGTGAACTGTCAGCGGGGCCGGCGGCAAAAGCGAGAGCGGCCAGGCCAAACGCAAGGGCGATCCAGCGGGCACTTCGGAAGCCAACTGTCATGTCGGCGAGTAGCCCATGATCCCGACGGCCGTGACTCTGCCAGATACGGTTCTCGTTTCGAAACATAAGTTCCTTTCTCTACCGTTTGCTCCGCGACAACGACCTCGGTCTCCGCGATCAATATCGAAGCGCTAAGAATCCGGTTCAACCGAGGGCTGCGTCGAACATGCATTGGCGTAGACCCTCAAAACTCGTCGAATGTGATGGCGAATCATTTCGCCAGGGAGGGTCTGCAGGGCTCCCGCTCGAATTGCCTCGTATTCTGGCGGCAGATACTGGCTGATGAGGCTCAGAGGAACTGGCTTTGCGGAGAGATTCCGGAGCAGCCGTGATATTTCCGTCTGAACCGCGGGCTGATGCCAGAAGTATCGGCAGCGATCACTGAAGGCGTAGATGAGGTCGCGACGAACTTCGTCCTCGCTGCCAGCGTAGTAAGCCTTCCACTGACTCGGATCGCGTAACATCGCATCTTCAAGCGCTTGCCGCACCTCTGAGAGCTGAGCCCCGGATGAAGTTCCAAGTAGCTCGCGTTCAATTCTGCCCAAGGCCAGTACCGCCTCGCGATAGGCAAACGTCAGCCACGGACCGACCTTCAGGATCGCGAAATGATCCCTGACCATGAGAGCCAGAGCCTGAGGAGACTGGTAATCCGTCGAATGGGCTTCAAAGACGATCTCTGGATAATTGGACAGTGCCCGAGAGAGCGATTGTGCTTTCGCAGAATCGTAGGCGAAGATGACATTCGATCCGAAATCAACTCCGGGCTGAACCACCACGGCGATGACTCTTTCCCATGCGGAGGACAAGCTCGCCCCCGCGAACGCCTCGCGAAACGTTTGCAAGGTTCGACTTGCATGTTCTGCCGTAGTAACCGCCGGCGAATGAGATTCGACCGATTCCCCGCCGGGTACCGGCACCTCGGTTCCAATTACATACATCAGGCGGGGAGAATCCGGGGGCAGTCCCTGACTAGCTTCCTCGGCTGCCTGGCAAAGCATCGCGGCCCGCTGGGCGACCACTTTCTCCGGCAAGCCGCTTGCTGGGTCGTCCGCGCACTGCATGCTGGCGTCCAGATGGATCTTCTGGTAGCCAGCCCTGACGCAATCGCGCACCAGTTCACATGCTTTTGCCAAGGCAGAACCCGATGGTTCGGCGCGCCAAGGGAACGGCCCCAAATGATCGCCGCCAAGCAGAATTCGCTCACGTTCCATTCCTGCATTTTCTGCAGCGGATCGGATGAAATGCGCGAATTGGCTTGGGGTGGATCCGCTGTAGCCGCCAAACTGGTTCACCTGGCTTGAGGTCGACTCAACGTGCAGAAGCGAGCCGTCTTCGAGCGCCTGTTCGATGGCGGCTTCGAGCACGGCAACGTGAGCCGAACAGACCGCATACGTGCCGCCTTTTCGAGTTTCACGATTGCCACGCAGGATTTCTCGAAGACAGGCGCCTGCCTCCGCGCACTTCTCGTCTGGAAGCAGCTTTGAGTCCTTCAGAGCCTTTTCACGGCGTTCCATACGCAGTGCCTCGCTACCGCAGGGCGCCTCCGCACCGGTTCCGAACCGAAGTTTGAATGCTTCGAAAAGAAAGTAATAGAAACGAATCATAACATAACGAAATTGCTGCGAGATCTGCCTTTTGCGAGTGCCAGAAATCGAAGCTGAGCGCCAGAGCCCGAAGTTTCACAAGCGAAAAACATGCGCCAAATCCGGGCGTGATCGTCGCGCAAGATCTGGAGCAACGAAGCCCTTTGCACCTTGCGCCCACTGCTTTGCCTGTTCAGTGCATGCACCACTTAGTGAAAAATATTGCATTTGTGCAACACATGTTGTACCTTCGTGCCTCGCATTCCTGTAGCCGGTTGCAACAGATGTCGAATAACCACGACGCCGTCAACCGCGAATCCGAATACGCGCCGGGTGGCACCCCGCTGGAGGCACGCTTCCGCAACGTAGAGGCGCGCCTCAATCCCAGCCGCAAGAAACTGATTCGCGCCATCCTGGAGAACCCCGACGACACCTTTTTTCTGTCCTCGCGCGAACTGGCGAAGCGCTATAGCGTCGACGCAGCCACCATCGTCCGCACCATCCAGGCGCTCGGGTACCGGAAATATGCGGAATTTGTGGCAGATCTGCGGTCCTACTTCATAACCCGGATCACCCCCTACACCGTTCTGAAGGCCGCCTCGCGCGAGAAGCGGAGCCTGGCGAATCGAATCCAGCACAGCGTGGAAATGGACGTGCGCAACTTGCACCACCTGCACTCCAGTCTCAACACGGAAAATATTCTTGGCATTGCGCGTCGCATCAACCGCGCGCGCCGGATCCTCGTCGTGGGCATCGACCTTGCGGCCACGCTCAGCTGGCATCTCGCCTACGGCCTGACCGCTCTGGGGATGGCGGCGGAAGCGCCAGTTGGCAGCGCCGGCAATGTGTACCGGAGAGTCCGTACGCTCAACAGCCACGACCTCCTGATCGCCATCAGTTTCGGTCGTTGTTTGCGCGACACGGTGGAGGCGGCAGTCCGCGCCCGGAAACAGGGAGTCCCTACATTTGGAATTACCGATGGCAACCAGACGCCAATCGCACAGGTCTGCGATGGTTGCTGCCTGGTCTCGATCGCCAGCCCGTCTTTCGGGGGATCGTACGTGGCGCCCATATCCTTGCTTGGCGCGATCCTGGTCGCATGCGCTCACACACAGACCGCGCGCTCACTCGAAATGCTGAAGCAAAGCGAGCAAGAAGACCGCTCGGGCCGGCGCTGGTACAGCACCGATCGGCAAGCAGGCGGCTCAGAGTAGAGATCACGTTTGACGGCAGAACTTGGGTTAGGTTCGCACGCAAGGTGCGAAACACGGTTAGAAGCGGAATTGAGGAGGCGCCATGAGTGACCACGGATTCAGTGCCGCCGCCCGGAAGCCAGGGCCTGTTTTTCCAGGGCAGGGTCGTTGCCCTCGATTCGTTTTGTTCTTGGCCGCGATTGGACTGCTCCTGGGCATGGGTTGGGCGCAGACGGCCAGCACGGGAGCGATTTCCGGAACGATTACCGATGCAAGTGGCGCGGTGGTGACGGGAGCCAGCGTCAAAGCGATCGATCGCACAACCGGCGAGGCCCGCACCACCGTCTCGTCCGCTACCGGCGCTTACCTCTTCCCTCTGATGAGACCTGGCACGTACCGGCTCGAGGTGAGCAAAAGCGGCTTCAAGTTGTCCGTGAACGAAGGCGTTCCCGTACTGATCACTGAAACGGTGGCAGTGAATGTTCGACTCGATGTAGGCGCACCCGACACGACCGTAGAAGTGACCGCCAACTCTGAATTGCTGAAGACCCAGGACAGCACCTTGGGCAACGTCGTCAACGAGAGAGACGTTAATAACCTGCCGTTGGTGACCCGCAACTACCAACAAATCCTGGGCCTCTCCCCCGGGGTCGCCGCCGAGGTGTTCAATGCGGGCGAAATCGGCAGAGGCGGCGTGGACGACAATCTGGTTACCGGCGGCGGTGTTTCCAGCGATAACAATTTCCAAATGAATGGCGTGGAAATCAACGACCTGCAGGGCAGCGGACACTTCAGCGGAGGGGTGGCGACGCCGAATCCTGACAGCATTCAGGAATTCAAAGTCCAGACCAGCCAGTATGACGCCTCGTTCGGCCGCAACGCTGGCGCCAACGTCAATGTCCTGACCAAGGGCGGTTCGAACGGCTTCCACGGCAACGCATGGGAATATTTTCGCAACGAGGCGCTCAACGCCAACGACTATTTTCGCAACCAGACCCAGGAGCCTCGGGCAATCTTGCGCCAGAATCAGTTCGGATTCACCTTTGGTGGTCCGATCAAAAAGAACAAGCTGCTCTTCTTCACCTCGTATCAAGGCACGCGGCAGCAAAATGGCATCGACGCAAATTGCTCGAGCAGTGTCATTCTGCCGGTATTGACCAATGACCGCTCTGCCGCCGGTTTAGCGGCGGCAGTCGGACCGAACACGGCTTTTCTCGGCCTCGATCCCATCGGCCGCCCCGTCAATGCCACGAACATCAGCGCCCAGGGCCTTGCGATGTTCAACCTCAAGGGCGCGAATGGACAGTACTTGATCGCGAATCCACAAGAAATCATTACCGATCCGGCAACCGGGCTGCCGGAAGGATTCTCGACCTTCAGTTCGCCTTGCGGCTACAACGAAGACCAGTTCGTCACCAACCTGGATTGGCTGCAGAACACCAAGAGCACATTTCAAGGACGCTTCTTCTTTTCGAATAGCCAGGCCAACTTCACCTTGCCTTCGGCCCGGGTCGCCGGGTCTGGCAGCCTGCCGGGTTCTCCCTCCGCGAACCCACAGAACTTCCGTAACTTTTCTCTGACGCACACGTACCTGTTCACTCCCGAATTGATCAACCAGGCAGAGATCGGTTTTCATCGCACACTCGCAGGCACCGATCAAACTTTCCCGTTCAAGTATTCCGATATCGGCAGCTCGGTTCCAGCCTTTGACGATGCCCGGCCAGTGATCATTGTGGCCGGCGGACTCAGCGTCGGGGGAAATGGCCAGACCGTGGTACTTGCACAAAATACGTACGTCCTTCAGGACACCATCTCCTGGATCCATCATCGGCATTCTCTTCGCTTCGGTGGCGGCCTGACTCGGGCCCAGGACAACCTGTCGAGTTTCCAGTTCGCCGGCTATTCGATCTTTGCGAACTATCCCGGCCTACTGCTGGGACAGGCCCCCTTCAACCCATTTGTCACGCAGGATCTGGCGGGCATTACGCAGCGCAATTGGCGGGTATGGGACGGCTCTTTCTACGCACAGGACGACATCAAGGTGACACCGACCCTCACTCTGAATTTAGGTTTCCGCTATGAGCGGCTGGGAGACTTCGGCGAAGTGAACGGGCGCAATGCCAGCATGGATCCCGCTTTGATCGATCGAACTCCGCCCGCCAGCGGTACGTTGGCAGGAATCGTGGTTTCCGACAATTTTCCCGGCACTCGGCCGCCCGGGGTGGTGAGCAGCGGCAACAATCTCGGCATCCAAGGAATTGGCCAGAACACGTGGAACCCTCGGGTCGGTTTTGCCTGGGTGCTTCCCGGGACCACGCGCTTTCTGTTGCGCGGTGGCTACGGGGTTTACCATCAGCGCGCCACCGGGCAACCATACTTGCAGCAGATTTCGAATCAGCCGTTCGGACTGATTCGTTTGGTGCAGCCGGTCGTTGCTAATGATTTCTCGAATCCCTTTCCTCCCGATCCGGGTCCGTTCCCGCAGTTTTTTCCATACAGTCCCACGACAGTCCTTTCCCCGCAGATCATGGACCCCAAGCTGCGGCCACCGGTCTTTCAACGCTATAGCCTCAACCTACAGTCGCAGCTCAGTCGGGATCTGATGCTGGAAGTGGGCTATGCCGGCATGCGCGGCACTCGCATGCTGACTTGGCACACCATTAACCAGGCCTTCCTTGTTCCCGGGGATACAACGGTGGCCAATGTTCAGCAACGAGTTCCCTTCCCCGGATTTTCCGCGGGCAGCATGTACGACGTGCAATCGAATGGATTCGCCTGGTACAACTCCCTGCAAGCCAGCTTGACGAAACGTTTCAGCCACGGACTGCAATTCCTGGCCTCTTACACTTTCTCGCGCGACTTGGCCAATGTGTTCGCGAGCACGACCGGGCCCAATGGAGGCCAGTTTTACGGCAACAACAACGATCCGCGATCCAACTACGGTCCGGACTCCTTCGTCCGGCCGCACCGCTTTGTGTTCAGCGGGATCTACGAACTGCCCGGCCCGAGCAATCATGGTTCCCTGGCCGGCCAATTGCTTGCGAACTGGAAGCTGGCTGGAGTCGTCACCGTCCAATCCGGGCATCTTCTTCCCCTGCTCAACAACACGGCTACAAACGCCTACGGCATCCCTACCGACTTCGCGGAAATCGTCCCGGGCTGCAATGTTTCTACCAGTGGATCGGTGCAGAAGCGGCTGAACAACTGGATCAACCAGAGTTGTATCGCGCCTTATCCAGTGATTGGGGACGACGGTGTCGCGACCGATTTCGGAAACAGCCGGATGGGGATTCTGGCGGGTCCGGGCCAGAGCAACACGGATCTCTCCATCATCAAGCTCTTTCCGGTGCGGGAACGTGCGAACGTCGAGTTCCGAGCCGAGTTTTTCAATGCCTTTAATCATCCGATCTTTGCCGATCCCGACAACTATGTATCGGACGTCGGCAGTTTTGGTCATATCACCAGCACCATTTCGAATCCTCGTGTCATGCAGTTCGCGCTGAAGCTGAGCTTCTGATGCCCCTTGCAAAAGGGCGGCTTGTGAAGTGCTGGCTGCGCGGAATCAACAATTGTGAACCGGAGGCCATGATGGGTACGCAGAAACTCGCAGGACCGGGTAAGGTGGTCCGGCGAATCGTCGGAGGTTTCGCGCTCAGTCTCGTTGCAGTTTCGCTCGCAATCGGAGCATCAACCCAGAAACTGAAACCCTCCGCGAAGGTGCCGCCAGAGAGCCAATTGGCGGCGCCAACTATCACGCCGGCATCCACTCACGATCTGACGGTAGATGACCTGGGAGCATTTCTGGACGGCATGGTTCCCTCTTACCTGCAAAAGCAGGATATCGCCGGGGCGGTGATCGCGGTCGTGAAGGATGGCAAAGTCCTGTTTGCAAAAGGGTACGGCTTTGCCGATGTGGCAAAGCAAAAACCGGTATCCCCCTCCGACACATTGTTCCGGCCAGGATCGATATCGAAATTGTTTACGTGGACCTCGGTGATGCAGCTGGTCGAGCAAGGCAAGATCGACCTGGACCGCGATGTGAATGACTATCTCGACTTCAAGATTCCGCCGGCGTTTGGCAAGCCGATCACCATGCGGAACATCATGACGCATACTCCGGGATTCGAGGAAACCGCGAAAGACTTGTTCGTGCCGGATGCGCGCTACATGCGCCCGCTCGACGAATATATCAAGGAGCACATTCCGGCCCGCATTTATCCCCCCGGAACAATTCCCGCCTATTCCAATTACGCGACGACCCTGGCGGGCTATATCGTGCAGCGCGTGTCCGGAAAACCGTTCGAGCAGTATGTGGCCGACAATATCTTCAATCCGCTTGGCATGCATCACACGACCTTTGTTCAGCCTCTTCCTCCTGAACTACTTCCGCTCATGTCGAACGGATACGTGCGGGCGTCGCAGCCGGCAAAGTCGTTCGAATTCGTGCAAGCATTTCCGGCGGGCAGCGTTTCGACCAGTGCACTAGACATGTGCAACTTCATGATCGCTCACCTGCAGGACGGGCAGTTCGGAGACGCGCGCATCCTGAAGGCGGATACCGCGAAGCTGATGCATGCCCGGCAGTGGGGATACGATCCGCGGCTTTCGGCGATGGCGCTTGGCTTTTACGAGGAGTTAAAGAATGGCCATCGCATCATCGGACATGGCGGCGATACTGATTATTTTCATAGCTACTTGCACCTGATCCTGGATCAGAACGTTGGCTTCTTCATCTCGGTCAATAGCGCCGGCAAAGGCGAAGGAAGTGTCGACATATTTGAGAAGTTCCTGGATCGGTATTTTCCGTTCACTCCACCACCCGGCGAGAAGGTTGCCAATGCGAAGGAGGATGCGGCACGCGTTGCGGGCTTCTACATTCCGAGCCGCCGTTTTGACACTTCATTCTTAAAGCTGCTGAACCTTCCCGGCCAGCTCAAGGTAACTGCGCAGCCGGACGCGACCATCGTCGTCGACCTTCTAAAGGATCCTAATGGTGAGCCGAAGAAGTACGAGGAAATTGCCCCGTTGCTGTACCGCGAAGTGCACGGCCAGCTTCATGTGGGATTCCAGGCCGACAAGCAGGGAAGAATGGTGATGTCGATTGACTGGCCTTTTTTCATTTTTCAAAGGCCCAGTTGGACCGACGGCAAGTATCTCAATTTCGCCATCATCATTTCGAGCGTGACGGTGCTGGTACTCACGCTGCTGCTGTGGCCGGTTGCAGCAGGAATCCGCAAACACTACGGGCGTCCCCTCCAACTCGCGCCGGAGCAGAAACGCATGCGCGTCATTGTGCGGCTCGTCTGCGCACTCGATATTGGAGTCCTGGCCGGCTGGGGCATCCTGGCGTCGTTGATCGACGATCCTGGCGCATTCAACGACAAATTGGATAAATGGATTGTGCTCGTGATGATCCTGGGCGTGATCGCTGCCATTGCAACCCTGATCGCTCTCTACAATGCCGCGCGCAGCTGGGCGAACAAAGAGACGTGGATCTGGACCAGAGTTCACGATGTGGCGATCGGCCTAGCCTGCCTGGGGTTCACCTGGTTCATCTGGCACTGGAACCTGATTAACTTCAATCTCAGGTTTTAGCGAGGAGCGCGAGCGTGAACGCTTTTAGGCACGGAATTGCCCGGCACATCGCCGCTCTTGCGATTGCCGCGGCGATGCTGGCCGATGGAGAGGCGCCGGCACAAAGCCGCGTTTCATCGGACCAAAACTTCGACGTAATCATCCGCAACGGCCACATCCTCGACGGAAGCGGCAATCCCTGGTACGCGGCTGACATCGGGATTAAAGGGGATCGCATTGCGGCGATTGGAAAACTCGACGGCCTGCAAGCAGGTAGAGTCATCGACGCCTCGGGCCAGATCGTCTCGCCCGGATTTATTGACATGCTGGGCCAGTCGGAATACCCGTTGCTGATCGATAACCGGAGTATCAGCAAACTAGCCCAGGGAATCACGACCGAGATTACGGGCGAGGGCGGATCGATTGCTCCCCAGAATGCAAAAACACTTGCCTCGCTAAAACCATTTCTCGACCAGTACAAGCTGGTGGTTGACTGGACAACTCTGGACGGCTATTTCAAACGTCTTGAAAAGCAAGGAACGCCCATCAACATTGGCACCTACGTCGGGGCGGCCCAGGTTCGCGAGGCGGTGATCGGAGACGATGATCGAGCGCCTACACCGGCCGAGCTCGAGCAGATGAAGCAATTGGTCGCGGATGCGATGAAAGATGGGGCGCTCGGGGTTTCAACCGCGCTCATTTATCCGCCGGGACACTACGCAAAGACCGACGAACTGATCGAGCTGGCTAAGGTGGCAGCGCAGTTCAATGGCATCTACGCTACCCATATGCGCAGTGAGGGAACCTCGGAGATGGCGGCTATCGACGAAGCGATTCGGATCGGGAAAGAAGCGGGTGTCCCGGTCGAGATTTTCCACCTCAAGGTGAGCGGGAAGCCGCGCTGGGGGTCGATGCCAAAGGTCGTGGAAAAAATTCAAGGCGCACGTGATCAAGGCCTCGACATTCGCGCGGATCAATATCCGTATGTGGCTGGCGGCACTGCCCTGGCTGCATCCTTGCCGCCCTGGGTCGCCAATGGGGGAACCGAAAAACTGCTGGAACGGCTTCGTGATCCGAAGATTCGGGAGCGCATCAAGGGCGAAATGACGGCCGACCATGCCGACTGGGAGAATCTCTACGTCGACTGTGGAGGCGGCTCGGGCATCATGCTCGCCGGCGTGGTGAATTCCAGCCTGAAAAAATACAACGGGAAAATGGTATCCGAAATGGCAGCGGCCGAGCACAAGCCGGAGCTCGATGCGCTGTTCGACTTCATTCTTGCAGACCAGGCACAGACCGGCGCCCTTTATTTCATGGCGAGCGAGCAGGACCTGTTGTACGGCCTGAAGCAACCTTGGACTTCGATCGGTCTGGACGCCAGTGAAACAGCTCTCGATGGCCCTCTCTATGAGCCGTTCAACCATCCGCGAGCTTTTGGCTCCATGTCTCGTTTCCTGGGACGCTATGTGCGAGATCAGAAGTTGATGCCGATGGAAGAAGCCATCCGCAAGATTACATCGATGCCGGCGCAGCGCGAACATCTGCTGAACAGGGGCTTAATCAAGATCGGATTTTACGCTGACATCACGGTGTTCGATCCGGCAATTATCGTAGACGAAGCTACCTATCAGGAACCGAACCAGCTGTCCAAGGGTGTGGACTATGTGCTGGTCAACGGACAGATCGAGTTCGAGCACGGTTCATTGACCGGAGCTAAAGCTGGACGGGCGCTCCGCGGTCAAGGTTGGACTGGACATTGATGCACCTCACATGTTTTGGTCGCTCTCTGTGACTACAAATTAAGAGAGCTGGCAGTCGCACTCCGAATTCTTTGGTTAGCGCCGTGAATCGGCAGTTTTAAAACAGCGCGGATGACCCTACTCCATTTCGAAGGCTACCCAATGAAGCACGCCGTTGCGTTCAACTTCAAGCACCGCGGGGTCTCCAGGTCGTAGTCCGGCGATTGCTGAACGCAAATCCGACGTCTGTCGAATCGGCGAACGATTGAACGAACGGATCACGTCCCCTGGAGTCAGATCGGCCAAAACCTGCGGCTCATTTTCCAAGCTGCCCGCCACTACCACGCCCCCGTTGGAGCGGACATCAGGCAGTAGCGCACGAGACTCTTGGTCCAAAGGAACAACGAAAATACCCAGAGGAGCAACCAAGCCTTCTTCCGGACGAATCAGGTCGGCCAGGCTCTCGACTCCGTGGCGCTCGGCCTGCGGCATGACGGCCAGGCTCATTACGTTGTCGCCTCGCACCACCTCCATTTGTATTGGCTGCTCGCGCCTGTGCAAATAGAGAGACGCGATGTACTTCGGCAAAGAATCGATCGGGCGGCCGTCGATGGCGCGAACAACGTCACGGCGCTGCAAGCCACCCTGTTCGGCTGGGCTGCCGGGCTGAACATCAGAAATGATGACTCCCCAATCTTGAGGTAGTTTCAATCCTGCAGCCAGCACGGGCGTAATGGGTTGGGGATTCGCGCCAATACTAATCGTGCGAACGTGCCCATGGGCGCGCAATTCTTCGTAGACAAAGCGGACGATTGGCTGGGGAATAGCAAAGCCCAGGCCTTCGCTGCCCCCGCCCGAGGTGAAGATGAATGTGTTAATGCCGATCAGGTTGCCGTCTCGGTCGATCAACGGCCCGCCACTGTTGCCAGGATTGATGGGCGCGTCGGTTTGAATGTACACCATGGGTTTGTCGGGATCAGGTTGACGTCCCACGGCGCTGACGATTCCCTTGGTGAGGGTGTAATCAAGACCCTCAGGGGCACCAATTGCCAGCACGGTTTGACCAAGCCGCACCGTGAATGGCTGCGCCAGCGGCAGGGTTGGCAGACCGGATGCATCGATCTTGATCAATGCAAGATCCGCCGTTCGCGAGGCCCCCACGAGGCGTGCTGGATAGGTGCGCTGCTGGCGCTGGAGGCTGGTATGGCCTATGTTCATTTCCACCACCGCTCGTGAAAGCACGACCCGTATCCGCTCCGCTCCAGCCACGACATGATTGTTGGTCACGATGTAGCCGGAAGGATCCACAATCACTCCAGAGCCGAGGCTGTGCTGCCGTTCTATGATTCGTTCGTCCGTTGCATGCTCGGGAGGACCGTAACCGCTTACTTGAATTTCGACCACCGCCCGCATGGCCCGCTCTGCGACTTGGGCGACGGCGCGATCGTACTGCGCAAGCGTCGCGGAGTCACTCTGGATTTGTCCCGGATTTAGTTGGGTCGCTGACGGCGATGTCTGCGCATGCGAAATCGAGACCAATACCAACACAATTCCGAGCCATGCGGCCGCATGAGTAGCAAGCCAGGTCCGCGGATCAGGCCTCATTCCCTTCCCCCAATGCTCGTCATGTGAAGAGCTATTTGTGATAGTCCGATGTATTCACTTGAACACGCAGTTCTTTGGCCGGCAAATCGACATTGGTCAAACGCTTGTCAGCGATTCAGAGTCTTCAGCGGGGCGCTGCTCCTTGGATTCCCAGCGCAAGATTCTTAAGTCGAGAACGAACATGGCGTACATCACCGGGACCTGGAGCTTGGTAACCAGCGTCGCAATCAAGAGTCCGCCAATCTGGGCATAGCAGAGGGGCTGCCACAAGGGGCCGCCGTGAACCGCCAATGGAAATAACGCGAGCACGGTTGCGAACACAGTGATGAGTACCGGGCGAAGCCGGATAATGCCCGCGTCAATCACGGCATTTTTGAAGTCGTCCCCGGCAATATGCCGCTCCTCAATGAAGTCAAAAAGCACAATCGAATGGCTTACGATCACTCCCACCAGGCTGGCGATTCCAAGAAACGCCATAAAACCGAACGGTTCACCCATTGCCCACAAAACCACGAATGCTCCAACCATTCCGTAAGGGGCAGCCGCCAGCACAAGCGTAGGCTTGATCGCGTTATTGAACTGGAACAACAGGGCGAGGTACACGGCGAATACCGAGATAGCCATGACCATGGTGAGATTGCGAAAGCCGTTTTTTGTCTTGTCATACTCGCCGCCAATCTGCACCGAGTAACCGGGAGGCAGTGATGTTTCCAACGCTTGCAACTTCGGCATCGCGGCCTGCAACACTTCGGAGCTCAAATGCCCGGCTTTTGGGAAACTCCGTACGTTCACCGTGCGGAACTGCTCCAGCCGAACGATGCGGCCGATTACCAGGTCATGACTGATACTGGACACCTGCACCAGCGGAACTTTGGACTGATCGGCCGATGCATACACGTACAGGTTCTGCACGTCGGAGAGTTGCGCCCGCTCGTCCATGCGCAGGCGAGCCACAACCGGAATCTGCTTATGCCCTTCCTGCAGCGCGGTAACGGCCATGCCGCTCATACCCGAGGTTGATGAGTTCGCGACATCCAGGTTGCTGATGCCGGCAAGATTGGCTCGATCCGGGTCTACCAGCAATGAAAGTTGGGCATTCGCGTCGCCCCATTCGTTGCGAGTTCGCTCCGCGTTCGGAATGGCGCGCAGTATGTGTTCAACCTTGCCGGCAATGCTAAGCAGCGTCGCATTGTCTCGCGTTTCCTGATCCGCGGAAACATCCGCTTTGCTGGAAACCCGAATCTCGATGGGATAGTCGAGTGGATTCGTCAGCAACTGCCGCGCATCCATCCGCGCGCCCGGGACCGACGCAGTCAGTGCTGGTTGCAGCTCTTTGATCAGCTCGGGTGTGAATTCCTTATCCGTGACTTCGATGATGACCTCGGCATAGTTCAGTTGCTGCGCCTGAGGGCTCGCCGAAAACCAGAAGCGCGGACCGCCTCCCCCCACAAAGCTGGTCAGGTATTTCAATACAGGCCCGGACTTCACCGCGTGCTTGCGTCCGTATTCTTGAGCCTTTTCGCGGACGATCTCTTCCACCTTTCGTGTTGCTTCGTTGGTCGCGGCCAAGCTGGCATCATTGGGCAGCCAGATATCGACGTAGGACCAGTATTGGACATCTTCAGGGAAGAATGCGGTCCGCAGGTGAGCAAAAATGAAGAAGCCCAGCGCCAAAACCGCCAGCGAGCCCGCAAAGAATTTCCAGCGATGATCAATCGAGAATTTTGCAAGGCGCGCGTACGCTCCCATCATTCCGCCAGATCGCATTTCTTCCAGCGACTTTTCTTTCACTGGGCGGAGCAGGTAATAGCCGAGAAATGGGACGAACGACATCGACACTAGTCGTGAGGCCACCAGTGAACAGGTCATCACGATGGGAAGACTGTATAGAAACTCGCCGGTGCTGCCGGTAAGCAGCAAAAATGGAACATACGCCACGATATTGGTGATGGTTGCATAAAGGATTGCGGTAGCCAGTTTGGTGGGTCCCAGCCATGCGGCTACAACGTTCGGGTGCCCCTCCGAAAGCATCCGCTTGATCGAGTCGCCTGCGACGACCGGATCATCGACTAGCAATCCCAACGCGATAATCAGCGTGGCCACGCTCACTTGCTGGATGTCGATACCCAGCAGGTACATCATGCCGAACGTCATGGCCAGGGTGATCGGAATCGAAATCGCCATCAGCAGGGCCGATCGCCATTCCCAGAAACCGATCCAGGAAACCAGCACCACCAGGATGATGGCCTCATAGAGCGCATCCATGAAAAGGCCGAGGTTCTCCTTCACTTGCAAAGGCTGGTCGGAAGTGCGCGCGATCACCAGATCGTCCGGCAGATACTGCCGGACCGCCGCCAGCTTTTCGTCGACGCTTTTTCCAAAGGCGTGGACCTGGTCGCCGTCTTTCATTTGCACCGAAACCGTAATGGCACGGCTCCGATGCCAGCGCCCGCCTTCGTCGTTCCATGTCAGATAGTTCAGATAGCGGGCGGGACTTTGATAGCCACGCGAGATATCGACCAGATCACGCAGATACACGGGGCTCTGCGCCGCATTGGACGCTGTCCCGATGATTACATCGCCAATCTGGGAGGGATCCGTGAATCGACCGGAAGGATTCACGTCGAGGCTGCGCCGCCCGATCTCGAGTTCACCGCCGGGCAACGTGATATTGCGGGCCCCCAAAACGTCTTTCAGGTCGGAGGGCTTTACGCCATACGAGGCCAGCCGTTCCTGCGAGTAGTCCAGATAGATTTGCTCTGGCAGAACGCCTTTGCGGTCGATTTTTGCAACTTCTGGCGCACCCTGTACCGTGCGGGCGATTAAATCGGTAAAGTCATCCAGTTCACGATACGAATAACGGTCGCCGGCAACCGCCCCCAGGGCCATTTCGGTGTAAGACGGATCTCGAATGATCGCTCCGGGCCACGCATCGGGATGAAGTTCGGACTGATGCACGGCTTCCTGAACGACTTGTTGTGCTCCTTTCCTGAGTTCTTCATCGCTCAGCGTCGAACTCATGTCCACGCCTACGTACCCGCTTCCCTGAAAGACGTGCGGGTCACGGATGAGTTTGTTGAGCGTTGCCTGGCGAACCACAAGATCGAAAGTTTGGCGGACCAGATCACTCGAAACCGATTCTGGGAAAGCAAATACCACGCTGATTCTGGGTTTTGGCGCGGTTCCGGGCTCGGCGGCGCGCGTTTGTTCGATCGAGGTGCGAACTGCCCTGGCTCGCAAAGCAATTTCGATCGTACTAGCTGGGGGACTCGCGACCGTGAGCATCAGGGTCGCGGTGTCTCCGAAGTCGCTGTTGAATTGGATTGGCCCGGCTCCTTGCGGCAATTTGCTGTTCAGCGCATTCAATTTCAGGTTGATATCGCTGAATTGTTTCTTGGTGTCCTTCACACTGTCGTCCAATTGCACGTACACCATGGAGAGGCCAGGCAGGCTCACGGATCGAATGCCGAAATCTGATGCGACTGGCGCCTTCACGAACGCGTTTTGCGCCATCGCTTGCTCGATCGGGCGGGTAACCAGCTGTTCCACTTGCTGCGCCGTTGCGCCCGGCCAGTTAGCGCTCGCTACGGCTACGCGGATAGGGATGCTGGGATCCTTGCGCTTCGGCATCTTGTGATACCCGTACCAGCCCCACATCAGGGTCGCAATCAGGAGAATCAGCGAGACCTGCCGGTGCTCGGTGAAGTAGCGCGCAACGTTATGCGTGTTCTGAATCAGATCGGCTTCGGAACGATGGGCCATCGAAGGTCAGATATCCTGTTCTGATCTCGAAACGTTTCGCTGATTTCTGGAACTACGGCAGCAGGCGCACAACGGACCCGTCCTTGATCAAATTCACACCGGTCGTCACGACTTCTTCGTTCGAGCTGAGCCCCCTGGTGATGGCCACGAGATTGCCGTAAGGGTTCCCCAGTTCCACCGGTCGCAAGCGAGCCACGGTGGAGTTGCCGCGATGCTCGGCAACCATGACGGCGAATCCGTCTGGGCGCTGTGGATCGCGAATGACTGCATCTAATGGCACAGCCATAACGAGATTCATCAACGGTTCTGCATCGAGCACCAGGCTTGCAATCATCCCGGCCTTTAGATGGTTGGAGGCGTTTCCGATTCCGACCTCGACCGAGTAGACGCGGCTCTTCGGATCGGCCGAGGGTGAAATGGTGGTGACGCGGCCGACGAGCGATCCCGCAACAGCATCGGTCGAGAGTTGCACCGACTGTCCCGGTTTCAGCTTGCTGATCATCGTGTCGGGAATCCCAAAGACGGCCTTGACGGTTCGCAGGTCCGCGATCGTGAAGCCGTTGGTTGCAGGTCCGACGAGGCTTCCCGCGTCCACCGTACGCTTCACGATCCAGCCACCAAAGGGGGCGCGCAATGAACAATAGGTGAGCGCAAGTTCAGCTTCGCTCACTTGCGCCTTTCCTGTGCTTACAGAAGCGGCGGTGCTATCCAGTTGGGCTTTCGCGGAGTCGAAATCCGGCTTGGTCGCGCTCTTCGTCGAATACAGGTCAGAGGTTCGGTCGAAACTCAACTTGGCTTTTTCGTATTCTGCTTCGGCTCGTGACAGCTGTCCCCTCGCCTGCTGCAACTTGTCGAGGTAGTCCTGTTGCTGCACCACAGCCAAGGTTGTGCCCCGTGTGACGAAGTCTCCCTGATCCACGTTCCGCGTCCCTCCCGCGGCGCTCTTAACTTGCAAAATCCGCTCCACGTAACCGGAGGACTTGAATGCCAGATCCACCTGCGCATAAGGCACGATGCTGGCAGAGTACTTGGTGGGATTGCCGATCCGCAGGGTCTGCACCTGTGCCGCGCGCACCGGGAGAGGAGGTTGTGCTGCGGACTTAGCCTCATTGCATGCGATCATGCAACCAGTGCTCCAGATTCCCATCAGGGCCACGACACGGCGAATCGGCCTCATCGTCCTACTCCTCTCCCAACGCCTTCTCGAATTCAGCTTTCGCGCTCCAGAACGACAACAATGCTTCTTCGTAGTCATGGTCGGCATTGGCCACGGCTGCGTGCTGCTTGAGTACATCGGTCAGGAGAACGGCTTCCGTTCGGTACTGATCGTTGACTTCACGCAGCTTTTCACGGGCTGCGTCCCGCGCCGCCACCGCCACCTCGAGCGCAGCCCTGCTCTGGGAAAGCTTCCGGAAGTGGTTGTTCACATCGAGCAGCACCTGTGAATGGGCTTGCTTGAGCTTCAGGCCCGCCTGGTCGACAGTGATTTCCTTTTGTTTCACATCATCTTTTCGCCGGCCCCACTCGAATGGTTCCCAACTCAGTTCCAATCCCACCGAGGCGATATTGGTAGGAAGGATCTCGGTATTGATCGGAGTCATGTAGTGAAAAGCTGCATTGATATCGGGGATATAGTCGGCCTTGGCCTTTTTGCGATCGGTATTGGCCTTGTCTACGTTGATCTCCGCCTCCCGAATTTCGGGTCGCTGACTTAGAGCCGCCTGCTGCGCCACCTTGAGATTGGTTTCCTCGTAAGAAATTGATGGCACCTGCTCGGTGCGGAAGTCGGCATCCAAACTTCGCCCCAGGAGATCGTTCAAGTGTTCTTTCTGGGTCTGCAGGGTGTTGGTCAGAGTTACAACCTGGTACTTGGACTGGGCGAGCTTGGCTTTCACATTGAGGCTTTCGGACTTAAGCACAACCTCGTTTGCCACCCATTGCAGGGAAACCCGATCGGTTTCCTCGTACTGCTCTACGGCCGCGTTGGCGGCTTCGAGTCCGCTCTCGCTTTGAAGAATGGCGTAATACGCTTCCTTCACATCGGAGACCACCGACTGGCGTTTGCTCCTATATTCCTCGCGATTCAACTGGGACGACAATTCCTGGTCGTGAATGTAGAGGTGGATCTTGTAAAGCTGGGTCAGGGGCTGAGTGACATCCGCGAATGCGTACCCGGTAAAACCGGTGGAGAGTGGAATGGTGACATTCTGGGAGGGATTGGCATCGCCATGAAGTTTTCCCAGGGATCCCTCTTTAAAGGTAAAGGCGGGCGAATCAATATTTCCGGCACCGAATAGATAGCCGTGGAAACCGGGCAGGCGGCGGGTCTTTGCGGCGGCGACCTGCCATTTGGATTTCTCCACCTCAAGATTGGCAATCTTGAGGTCGCGATTGTTGGCGAGTGCAATCTCCACGGCTTCATTGAGCGTAAGTACGGGCACTTGGTCTGCATCTTGCTGCCCGCGTAGCCAGGGTGCGGTCAGCATAGCGAGGCCGAGTGTCGCCAGCCCTATGTAGGTTTTGGCCGCCATGATCGCCTTCCGCTCTTTGCCGGTTCAGGCCGCTCCGATGGCCGGATTGCTCGCAAGCGGAGCGGCTCAAGTGCTCTTTTCTTTCCTTAGTGGACAACTTTGCCTTTGCTGTCGACTTTTACCCAACCGAGTTCTGCCATCGTGGAGGTGATCTGCTTTGCGGCAGCGTCTGCCGTTTTCGTGGCGTAGGCGCTGACGGTTTTCTTGCGATCGGTTACCTTGGATTTGGTGGCTACAGCCGCGGGATTGGCTCCAGCCGCCATGGGCACGCCCGCCCCCATATTGTTCGCGAGCGTCGTATCGGTCTGGAAGGCCGACACCATGACGGGATCCGCCGCCTGTTCAAGGCTTACTTCGATCTTGGTCTTGACTCCGGCTGAACCTGCGCCCATTCCCGCCGCCACCCTCTCGGCCTTATCCCCTTCCTTGACTGCCAGGAATGCTCCCTTCACCACCAGAGCGTCGGGGGGTGGAGTCATGGAGTTTTTGGCTCGCTCCACCGGAAGTCCGGTCTTCTTTAAAGACTTCACGAGTTCCTTCGAGAGTTCGTCGACCGCGTTTTCACCAACCTTGTCGGGAGTCTTATCCCCCTCGATCAGGTGACGCAGGCGAATCTGCTGGCTCTTGTCGACCTGAATATCCTCGGGAGAGATGGTGAAGTCGTACACCAATATCTTTGCTGGTTTGGGAAGGGCCGCCCCGCTGTAGTTCTGGACTCCAGTAATCTCTACGCGTGCCGACAGAGGGTTGTCCACGTAGCCGCTCGCCAATCCCACCACTGCGAATAACCCCAACAAGGCCGCTGTCAGCATCCATGTGCCTTGCAAAGCGTGCTTCCTATCTCTTGTCATAGAACGATTTGCTGGTTGAGTCTTATATCGGGTGAGAGCCGATTGCACCGCTCCAGAACTGGCCCCATCGGTGCGGGCGACACACTGTCACGCAACCCCGAAATCGTGCAATCGAGGTGGCGTCAATTTCGTCTCAAGAAGGGATCAACTCGTAACTTGTTGAACTGAAGGGTGCTGGTTGGAAGACAGGGATGCTTAGGGCTATCGGTCGTTGAGCCAGAACACTGTCGAGTTCGCTCCAGCTTCCAGAGCCCGGCACGAGCTCAACCTCGGGATATAATGCGACCGCCCCGTAGTCTTCCCCGCCAAGAGATCCATCAGAGCGGATGCAGGTTCCTGGTAACCGAGCGGGGCTCGGCTCCCTTCCCCCTATTCGTGAGCGGTAGGTATTTTTTTCATGGCCCCGGATTGCGCGCGCTTCGGAGACTTTGAACTCGATTTACGGAAGTACGAGCTCCGTCGAACTGGCCATCCAGTGAAGCTCGAACGCATTCCCATGGAGCTGCTGATTCTCCTGCTTCGGAGCCCCGGCGAGCTCGTTACCCGGGAGATGATTGTCGAGCGGCTTTGGGGAAAAGACGTTTTCCTTGAGACCGAGCGCGGGATCAACACGGCGATCAATAAGCTGCGAATGGTCCTGCGCGACGACCCGCGCCAGCCGCAATTCCTCCAAACGGTGATCGGAAAGGGCTATCGCTTTATCGCGGAAGTCCAAATGGAGGAGCGTGAAGGACCAGCGGCTGAAAACACTGGCCCGGCCTTGATTCGGGCGGCGTCTCAGACGCCCCCTCGGCTCCTCACCTCTGCGGCGCCAGTCCTTGAAATTCCCGCCGGAGACCCAATCGCTGAACAGGATCCGGTCAGGGCTCAGGGACAGTTCCCGATGCCACTAGCCACCGTGACCACGTTTCCAGGATCGGCAGCGCGCATTGAGGCCGATGGTCAGGCCGCACTGTCCTCTATCAATAGCCAGCATAGGCGAGCCTATTTTGCCGGTTTCGGGATCGCGGCGATCGTCCTGAGCGTCCTTGGCTTTCTGTATATGCGCCGAACCGCACAAAGGGTCTCGGGAGGCTTTCAATCGGTCGCCGTCCTACCGTTGGTCAATCTGTCTCAGAACTCGGAGCAGGAATACCTGGTGGATGGATTGACGGACGAGGTGATTACCGACCTGGCACGAGCTACGTCGCTGCGCGTCATATCGCGCACTTCGGTGATGCCCTACAAGGGGGCCAAAAAATCGATGGGCGAAATCGCCCGGACGTTGAATGTCGACGCGATTGTCGAAGGTTCGGTATTGCGCGCTGGCCAGGAGGTGCGTATCACTGCCCAATTGCTGGATGCTCGACATGATCGGCATCTTTGGGCGGAGAGCTACCGTCCTACGGAGGGAGATCCCCTCACCATTCAGGCTGAGGTGGCCAGCCAGATTGCCCATGAGGTGGCCGCTCACTTGGGAAGCGAATTACCGGATCGCCGCGTGCGCGTTGTCGCCCCTCAGGCTCGCGATCTCTACCTCCGCGGCCGCTATTTCTGGAATAAGCGCACCCGGGACGCCTTGGAGAAATCGATCGCCTACTACGAGCAAGCGGTTCAAGCCGATCCGTACTATGCCGAGGCATACGCGGCGCTGGGCGACAGTTACGTCATCCTTAGCTATTACGGAGGACCGGGGCCAGCGGAAACTTTCCCTCGTGCACGTGCTGCAGCTGAGAAAGCCCTGCAACTGGACGATTCCCTGGCGGAGGCTCATACCGTTCTGGCCAAAGAAAAAGAGATGTACGAATACGATTGGCCCGGGGCAGAAGCCGAGTACCTGCGCGCCCTGCGGCTCGGCCCGGCCTACGCCACCGCCCATCACTGGTATAGCCTGCACTTGGAGACACTTCGACAGTACGACAAAGCCCAACATGAAATCGAGCTTGCTCGCCAGCTAGATCCACTTTCCCTCGTGATTAACGTCCAGGTCGCAGACCTCGCATGCGCCATGCGCAATCCCCAAAAAGCGAAGGAAGCGGTGCACCGCGTTCTGGAGCTCGATCCCAATTACGCCCTGGGCCATGATTTCCTCGCGCGGGCTGACGAGGAGCAAGGCCGATACGCGGAGGCAATCCAGGAGTTTCAGAGAGCCTACGATTTGTCCGGCGGTGACCGCCGGGAACTCGCTTTGAAAGCGCATGCATTGGCCCTTTTCGGCAGGCCGTCAGACGCCCGGACGATCGTAAAGAGCCTTGAAGATGATTTGCCCAAACACTACGTCGAGACGACCTATATTGCAGGGGTGTACTGCGCGCTCGGGCAGCAAGATACGGCGATGCGTTGGCTCGAAAAAGCCTATGCCGCTCACGAGGACGGAATCATGGAGCTGACCGAACCCCTGTTTGATGGCTGCCGCTCGCACCCGCGCTTCCAAGGTTTGCTAAAGCAGGCCCGCCTCACGAACTAAGAGATGCCGGCGACCGGCCGAGCTCCCTCATCCTTTGGGAGGCGGAGTGGGAGTATCCGGGTGTCACCAACCCGTCACCGCCGGATGGCCGTGCCGAGTTGACCCTTCTCCAGTCAGCCCGTACCATTCTGCTCGGTCGCAGAAACACTGTTGCCAACCAACCCTATGCCCGCCGATCAACTGGCAGCATTTTTGTGCCGACACCATCTTCGGCAGATCCTTGGGAACCCCCATCGAACAACCCCTCTCCGTGAGGAGACGTTTGGCATCATCCTGCTGCTAGACCTTTCGGGCTTCAGCGAACTGACCGAGCAATACGCGCAGCGCGGAGCCGAAGGAGCCGAACAGCTTTCGCTGCTCCTGGATCAATACTTCGGTGAGATAACGCGCCGAATCTCGGCCGCTGGCGGAGACATCCTCGGCTTTGCCGGAGATGCAGTACTGGCGCTATGGTCCGTACCGGCCCGGGACGTGCTGACCTCGCCAGCCCTGCGGGCAGTGGAAACTGCCATTACTCTTCAGAGGGAACTCGGGCAGCTTCCTTCGGTTGCCGTGAAGCTCACGCAGCGCATCGGGATCGGATCGGGCAGTCTCGACCTCCTGCAGATTGGTGGTCACGGCGGAAACTGGACATTCCTAGCTGCCGGAGACCCTATCCGAGATGCCGGCCAGGCGAATCAGCAAGCCGGCCCGGGCGAGGTGGTGGTTTCGCTTGATGTCTGGCGGCTCATCGAATCGTCCGCCAGTGGTGTTCCGCTGTCATCCGGCGCCGTCCGGCTGACCGGGGTGACTGCTCCGAAGCTCAGCTCCTCCGATGAACCGGACACTTCGGCGGAAATTGCTGCCGCGGCCCTGTCTCGCTTCGTGCCCAGAATTGTCTCGGAGCGGCTCGCGGTCGGGCAGGCGGCCTGGCTCGGGGAATTTCGAACCCTGACGGTATTGTTTGTCCAGCTGCTCGGGGTTGAAACCAGGAGCTCGGGTGGATTTGAGCGGCTGAATCGCGCAATTGAAATCGCGCAACAGCAACTCGCACGCTTCGAAGGTTCGCTCTACCAGTTCCTGATGGATGACAAAGGCCTTGTGCTGCTGGCGGTGTTCGGTTTTCCGCCGCTTGCGCACGAAGATGAGGCAGCTCGCGGCCTGCGCGCCGCAGTGGCGATTCGGACCGGCCTGGCGGGCATACAGCTGGCCAGTTCAATCGGGGTTGCCACAGGACGCGCCTTTTGTGGCGTCTATGGAGCCGATTTCCGGCGGCAATACTCAGCCGTCGGGCCGGTAATGAATATTGCCGCTCGCCTTATGCAAGCTGCGTCAGGGGGAATTCTTGCCGACGAGACGACCCAGCGGGCCGCCGCCGCGCAGGGCATCGCATTTGATGTCCCTCGGCGCTTGCGCCTGAAAGGAATCAGTCCACCGCTGGCTGTTTATTCTCCGGCAAGTGGGCGAGCCACGATTGTCGACCGGGTCGAAGAACAGGCCGCGCTTGAGGGTGCGCTGCAGAGGCTTATCCGGGAACATCGATCGGCGGTGATCGTGCTGGAGGGCGAGCCCGGAGTCGGCAAGTCCGAACTGATCGAGCTTCTCAAGAAATCGGCGCAGGCTGAACGTATTCCTTGTTTCAGCGGAACCGGTGAGGCGATCGAGCGCCTTACTCCGTACCATCTTTGGCGGGGCGTTTTCCGGAGCTTGTTCCGGCTGGATGCTCTTCCCGATGATCCGGTAGTGCATCGCCGTCACGTGCAGGAAGAGCTTGCCGCCCAGCCTGAAGTCGCCCAACTCATCCCGCTGCTCAATGCCGTGCTTCCCATGCAGATTCCGGAAAGCGATCTGACAGCGCAAATGTCTGGCCAAGTGCGTGCCGAGAATACCAACCGCCTATTAGCCCGACTGCTGCAGGGCTCCGCGCAAAATGCGCCGGAGCTCCTGACGTTCGACGACGTGCACTGCGCCGACTCCGCATCCTGGGCGGTGGTGGGGTTGGTCAGCCAGAGTGTAACGCCGATGCTCATGGTTCTTTCCTTGCGTCCACTTTTGCCGGAATCGCCTCCTGAATACCAGCAACTGCTACGCTCGCCGAACACAATCCATTTTCACCTGCGATTGCTTTCTCAGAACGAGACTGAGGAACTCTTATGCCGACGGCTCAGTGTGGAATCCCTGCCCGAAGCGGTCGCGGAGTTCATTCACCACAAAACCGGTGGCCAGCCGTTGTTCGCCGAGCAGCTTACCTACGCTCTTCGAGATGCGGGACTCATACGGATCGCCGGCGCAACTTGCATGTTGAATCTGGAGCCAGGACAGGACCTTGAGCATGCTTTGGAACGGCTGCAGATCCCCAACACGATCGAAGGGGTTGTGACAGCGCGAATGGATCGGCTGGACCCCAGCCAGCAAATGGTGCTCAAAGTGGCAAGTGTGATTGGCTTCGATTTTTCGCTTGCGACGCTGCAGGACGTTTATCCACTTGCTGCGGAACGAAAGCGCCTTCCCGCCATCCTGAACGACCTTGAACGGCTGGACTTAATTCACCGCATTGCCTCAGGTACGGATGCATACGAGTTTAACCACCGAATTACATGCGACGTGGTGTATTCAGGAGTGGCCTTCTCTAAGCGGCGCGAGTTGCATCGGGCGGTTGCCGAATGGTACGAACAAAGCCATCCGGAAAATCGCGAGTCTCTGGCTCCGATCCTTGCACACCACTGGGCTCAGGCCGAACAACTGGGACCTGCCTCGGCCTACGCCGCGCAAGCTGGCGAACTGGCTCTGCACAACTTCGCCAATGAAGAGGCCATACGCTTCCTGAAAAGCGCGCTGGAACTGGACAGCAAGGATGCCAACCCTGGGAATGCCGAGAAACAGACTTCAAGAAGGCTTCAAGGCGCACGATGGGAAATCCTGCTGGGAAGAGCCTGCGTAAACCTGGGGCGGCATAATGACGGGCGCGAGCACCTGGCACGCGGCCTGGCGTCCTATGGCGAGCGGATGCCCACTTCGAATACCGGCCTGGTTCTGGGATTAGCCGGAGAAGTCGTTCGCCAGCTGACCTATCGGCTGCGGGGCGGACGCATTCCAGCAAGCGCCGAACCCACAACTGCGTTGCGCGAATGCGCAGGCGCCTACGAGGGTCTGGTCGAGATCTTCTACCTCCAGAATCAGTCGTTAGGCTCGTTGTACTGCGCCCTGAAATCATTGAATTTGGCAGAAAAGGCTGGGCCGACACCGGAGCGGGCCCGCGGTTACGCGACCCTGGGTGCGCTCTCCGGCTTCATTCCGTTGCGCTCGGCGGCCGAATCGTATTTGCGCATGGCTCTCGAAACCGCCGAGCAGGTGCAGGATCTGGTCGCATTGGAATGGGTGCTTCTTTCCATTGGCGTTTATGACGTCGGCGTCGGCAACTGGGAACGGGCCTCTAGCGGCATCCGTCGCGCCTTGGACGTCGCCGAGCGACTGGGCGACAGTCGGCGAAAGGATGATTTCCGGCAGATCCTGGCGTGTGTCCTCTTTCACACCGGGGATATTGCGGGTTGCCTTCCGTTACTGGACGATGCGCAGAAGTCAGCGGGGCGTCGTGGCGATGCCCGACTGCAAGGCGAAGTAGTCCGCTGGAAAGCGTATGCACTACTCCTGCTCGGTAGATACGCCGAATTGAAGGACTGCCTTAGCGAACTGCAGCGCTTGCGGACTCTCCCCACGCTGACGGGTGAGGTATTCCAGTTGGCAGATGTGTATACCTTGCGTGCGGCCTCGCAGTTACGCCAAGGGCAAGACGCCGCTGCACTGGAGGCCGCCCAGGAAGCAGCAGGTCGATTGGACCATATGCAGGACGCATTCTATGACCTGTTACTGGAGCGCCTCATGGTGGCACAGGTCTTCTTGCAGCTCTGGGAAAAGCAGGCTGCGTCTCTGGCCTCGTCTTCACGGACTAGCCCATTGCGCGATGCCGCCCGAAAGGCGTGCCGACGACTTACCCGGTTCAGCCGCGTTTTTCCCATCGGCTTGCCCTATGCGCGCGTTTCAACGGGTCGGTTGGAGGCCCTTTCGGGGCGCCCCGCCCGAGCTGAGAAGGAATGGGCTTCCGCACTGGCCGAAGCCGAGCGGCTACGCCTGCCCTTCGCAGAGGCGCTCGCTTGCTATCAATTGGGCCGCCACCCGAGCGACAACCTCGGCCAGCGCCAGGCCTGGTTGGAGCGTGCTCGCGCTGTTTTTGCCCGAATCGGTGCTCCTTATGAACTGGCTGCGGCTGAGAATGCTCTGCTGGACGTCTCCGAGCAATCCCATCCGCCATCTCGGCAAAAACCAACTCTTGCTTGACGCCCCCCCGCGCGGTTGATAGCATCCGTTGACTTTCTGTTGGCGTTTTGTTGAACGCTCATGCGCCGCTTCGTCTCTAACCACAAAGAGGTGTCTGCTAACAAGCTTCCCGCCCCTGTTCGCAGTTTTCTCGACTCTGCTATCGCACGCCTATCGGCCGAATTGATGGACACCGCTCCTTACTTGGGTACACAAGTTAGGCTCTGGATGCGTAACTTGTCACCCAGTGGAAATGCGGCCGATTACTTCGATCAGCCGCGAATATTCCCCACCCTTTTGCTTCCGTGGTGGATGACGCGAGCTAACAAAGCTTCACCAGACTTGGATTTCCATCGTGATCTGGTTTATTCGTCGATTAACGGCTATTACTTTATCCGCCTAGTGGACAACCTCATGGACGGGCACTCTTCTGGCGACCTGAAACTGCTGCCCGCGGCGGCGTTCTTTCATACCGAGTTCACGCGGGTATATCAGCAATACTTCTCGCCCGACCATCCGTTCTGGCTCCTGTTCCGAAAGGCATGGATGCGGGCTAACGAAGCGACGGCCAGAGGCGCATATACGACTGAGTTCGGACCTGATGAATTTTCCGTGATCACAGTCGCCAAGATTGCGGCGGCAGACATTCCCCTGGCCGCCGCCGCCTATCACATGGAGCGGCCGGATCTCCTGCCACTTTGGTTAGAGTTTTGCGAGCGACTGGCGCGCTGGTTCCAGATGATGGATGACCTCTTCGACTGGCGTCGCGATCTTCGCGCTGGACACGGTTCTTACCTGCTCAGCGAAGCACGCCGCCGTAAGGAGTCGCAAGAGTCGTTGGAAGAGTGGATGCTTCGTGAAGGCGTCGACTGGGGAATGGATCAATTGCAGTCCGGCCTTCGGGAACTGGGAGCGCAGGTCCGCGCATTGCATAGCGACGACGCTGAACGGTTTCTGCTCGAACGGGGACAACGCCTCGAGCTGGACCGGGCAGAGCTCAGCGCCGGGCTGAACGCGCTGCTTCAAGCGGCAAGGATTCTTAACCTTTGTTCGTAGACTGAGTCCCTGGATCATCTCGAGGAGGAGATATATGACCTTTGAAGACTTCGTAAACAAAATGCTGAGCGACAAAACATTTCGCCACGAAATAAAAATAAACCCCAAGGCGGCCTTGGAGCAGGCAGGCATGAAGCCGACGAGAGAGCAGATTGAGACGTTAAAGAGCATCAACTATCAGAGTTTGCAAAATGTCGCCCATGCCTTCGGGGAGTCCACTATGGTGACTTAGGCGGCCAGGCAAAGCATCCTCGATGCCCCAGCAATCGAAGCTCGCCGGCGCGATATGAGTGGCTCTGTGAGGTGAACCATGCCTTTCACTCTGGTTGGATACAAGGACCTTTGCCAGGGCCTGCCAAATTCCGTGCTCCTGGTCGTGATTCTGGGTGAAGGCCTGTGGATCATCGCCTACGCGCTCATTATTTGGTCCGCCTTTCGTGATAAGACCTATGGTGTCCCCTTGACCGCCATCGCCTTGAATTACACGTGGGAAATCCTGTACACGTTCGTCTTTCCGTCCCCGTGCTGGGTGGTGCGGCTCCTGCGCTACGGCTGGTTCATTTTGGACACGGTGATTGTGTGGCAGCTTGTCCGGTTCGGCAGAAAAGACCAGCGCATTCCCGATTTTCGCCACTACTATTTCATTGGACTGCTGGTGATCTTCGTCATGGCTTTAATCGGACACCTGACGTACCACCACGCTTATCAGGATCTGGGAGGCCAGCAGGCGGCTTATGGCATTAACTTCATCATGAGCATCCTGTTCGTGCTGCTGTTCTATTCCCGCAAAGACAAGCACGGTCTATCGTATGGCGCCGCGTGGGCGAAAATGTTGGGTACCGGCATTCTTGCACTCGCAACCGCACTCAGTTTCATCTCCAATCCTGTGCCGGTGCAGGATTTTCTCCTGTTCCTCTTTGTGTCGATCTTTCTTTTTGATGTCTGGTACATCATCCTGTTCCATTGGCGGGAACCAGAAATTGCGGCGGCAGCCACCGCCTGAACCGGGCGATGCACGCGGGCTTCGCGCGCGGCTACTGAAGATGAACAGCGCGGGCGATCTCCTCAAACCCCGACTCGCCGCGCAGCCGGGCGAAAGCGGGATGAACGCGGATCCAAACCAGATCGGCCGCACGGGCGCTGACCGCCCGCCGAAGCTCGGAAAGCGCGGCCTCATCGTTCTGCACTCCGATGTAAAGCTGGGCCAGCAACACTGGAGAAACATATTGTTGAAGGCTTCGCGCCTTCAGCTCCTCAAGTATCCGACATGCATCTTCTCTTCTATCCGCAGAGGCCAGCGACCTGCCCAGGACGGCCAGGGTTTCCGAACTGCGCCCGCTTAAGACCACAGCGCGCTCCAGGGCAGTGATTCCTTCCGAGACATTTCCCGCCCGGCCGAGCGCCTGCCCCAAAAAGTAGTGGGCCAGCGGGAACTGTGCATCCAGATCCAACGCTGCCCGGCATTCACAGACCGCCTTGTCGTAATCTTCTTCCACCAGGTGAAGCAGCGCGGCACTGGCAAAAACGGCCAGCGATAATGGATCATTGTCGCGCGCACGCTGGATTTGCTCCCAAGCCTCAGAGTACCGTGCCTGCGGAATAAGGCAGTGATTCGCGAACCAATGGTGGCTTGTGCTCGCACTTGAATGGAGTTCGAGCGCGCGGTGAAACTCGCTCTCGGCTGCTTCCCAGTCCCACCTAAAAAGACCGTTAACGCTGGCCAGGGCTGCATGGGGTTCGGCAGACGACGGATCCAGCTGAATAGCGCGCTCAGCTTCCTTCTGTGCGAGGGGAAAACACTCGGCCGGATAGCTTGCGCCGTAGACCCCTTGCAAGATGTGACACTCCGCCAGACCTGTCCACGCTGCGGCAAAAGACGCGTCGCAGCGGATGGATTCACCGAATAACCGAGCCGCCTGCTCCAGGTCGCGGGGAGTTCGCTTGTTCCAAAAGAAGCGTCCTTTGAGAAGGAGATTATGCGCGTCCACACTTCGAGGTGCAGCTGGGCTGGGGGTTTGCGCGGGAAGCGAAAAATGGGTGCGCATTTCGCTCACGATTGCGCCGACGATATCGTCCTGCACCGCGAAGATGTCTTCGAGCGCGCGATCATAGCGCTCGGACCATAACCGAAAGCCGTCCTCCGCGTTCACCAGTTCTGCCCCTACGCGCAGTCGGTCGCCCGCGCGGCGAACGCTGCCGCTGAGAATCAATCGAACACCAAGCTGCGTCCGGAGCTGAGCGAGATCGCGATCCGTGTCGCCAAAACGAAAGGCAGAGGCCCGGCCAACCACTTTCACGCCATCCAGCTTACCGAGGGCGTTGATCAAATCCTCGGCCAAGCCCTCCGCGAAATAATTGTCGTCCGCTGCGGAGCTCAGGTTTCGAAAGGGTAACACCGCGAGCGCGACCTTGGATCCGGCCGTCGTTTCCAGGGTCCCTTGGGTCTGCGCTCGTTGTAGGGCTACCAGCAACTCCGCGCCGTCGGCATACCGAGCGCCTGGTTCCTTCGCCAGCGACTTTTCGAGAACGCTCTGCAGGGCCAGCGGCATCCTCATTCCACTGTCTAAGACCAGGTGAAGAGGGTCTCGCACGATCGCGATGGCCGTGTTCATGGCGGTTCCGCGAAGAAAGGGATGCCGGCCGGTGAACATCTGCCAAAAGACGATCCCGCAAGCAAATATATCGCTCCGCGCCGACAAAGCTTCTCCCTGAATCTGCTCAGGCGACATGTAACTCGGGGTGCCCATCATCAATTCGAACTGAGGACGCGTTTCGGTCAGCGTTTTCGTTGTGTCTTTCAGCCACGCATGTTCCGCATCAGGACTAAGAATGCGCCGGGCAAGACCGAAATCCACGATCTTCGCGCGACCCTCCTGAGTGACGAAGATGTTCGACGGTTTCAGATCTCGATGAATGACACTTCGAGCATGTGCCGCAGCGAGCGCGCCGGCGATTTGCAGCGCGAGCGCCATCCCCTCTTCCAGCGAGACCTTCCGCTCCTCCAGGAGCGCCTTCAGCGTCTTGCCATGCAGCAACTCCATCACCAGGAACGGACGGCCATCCTCGTCTTCCGATAGATCAAAAACGCTGCAGATATTGGGATGGTTCAAGCTGGAGGCTGCCCGGGCTTCGCTTAGAAAGCGTTCGCGAGCCTGGGCCGTGATCTCCTGATCGGGCGAGATGAACTTGAGCGCAACCTGGCGCTGGAGTACGAGGTCTTCCGCCTCATACACCGTACCCATGCCTCCGCGTCCAAGTTCGGAGACGATCCGATAGTGGGAAACTACTCGGCCGATCATAGGAGGGGGAGCGCATTCATGCTAGACAGCACAGAACACCAAAGTCAACGGGTGACACATGATTTGAAAAGGAGCCGTAGCATGGAGTCTGCGGGCAATCCACCGTAGGAGTCCAGCCTCGCCGATATTGGTTAGCCTCGTCTTAAGGAAAACTGCCGCCCGGGTTCAAATGAATGTAGTTCACGAGCCACCCGTATCGATCTTTCAAGGCTTGCGGATCATTGAGGTCGTGACCGGTATCGTAGTAGAGCACTTTCTTGGGCTCGCTGGCGGCAGCCACGTAATGCTGCATCGAGCTTTTGTCGAAGTATTGCTCGAAGTTGGCGAATTGCAGCAACAGCGGAATCGGCGCCGCCTGATCGACGAAGTGGATGGCATCGATATCGCCCGTGACCTGGCAATATTTTTCAAGCTGTCCCGCCGGCTGCGTCTTGCGAAAGTCGACGATGCCGGGGTCATTGCTGCGCAGCATAATATCGCTGCATTCTGCTACTCCGGCCATCAGCACCGCGGTCTTCATGCGCTTGTCGACAGCAGCAAGAATCGATCCCCATTGCGCGCCAAAGCTGTGACCAACATAAGCGAGCCGTTTCGGATCCACATCGGGGCGGCTCAGCAGCAGGTCGATACCACGCCGCAGATCGACCACTGCCTGAATCTCGATATCGCGGTCAACCTCAGGTTTGTCGAAGTGATCCGGTGTCTTATGCCATGGCTGTGGTCGATCCCACGGGTAATCAGGGATCAGTGAAACCGCGCCGGCGCGCGCATAAATCTTGGCTTCGGGAATGAATTCGGCGCGCGTGCCATTTCCCCAGTGTCCGAACAGTATGGCCGCAAATGGTCCCTTTCCATTTGGAACAACCAGGTATGCCCCTACCGGACCACCTTTGGGACTTGTGTATGCGAGGTCGTGAAGTGTTCCCCCCTCGAACTCTTCGATGATTTTGTCGTGAACATCGAACGGTTGCTTCGCGTCGTAATCAAAGAGATGGGCGGCGGCAGGATCGATCGCCTCCTTCCGGGTGCTCTGAGCCAAGAGCGAAGGGCAGCTCAGCAGGACCAGCAGCAGGCACCTGATGCATCTCATGGGTCTCCACCTCTTCGTTGGGAGCAGTCGCCACAAGAGAGACGGCACGAGTCATTGTCTAACGGTAGCCATCTGAATTCCAGTCCATCGGCAACCTGGTCCTGCCCGACTATGAAACGTGGCCCGATTTGAGGTCTAACCAAAGCAAGATTCCGGTTTGCCTATCCTGCACCGCGACGAGAATCTTGCCCTCGATCTCATAAATCGTGCCGGGGTCCAACACCTCCAGATTCTCGTACCTGGCGCACATTTCCTCAGCCCGCTTTTTAATTTCTGGTGGAAGTGGATGCGCCATGATTCTCAATCTCCTCGCACACGACCTGCGAACGCAGAGCGATCACAACTGAACCGTTGAACTACGGAGTGTGGCTTGAAATTCTGTTAGTAGTGCGATGAGTGTAAAGGTTCTGAGCTTAAGACTTTCTTAAAAGTAGGATCACGGGTAGCGCAACCACAAAGAGCCGGGAGAGCAACCTACGTCCACATCCACCTGCTGGGCGATGGTGCGACGGAGGAGTGGGTTCCGTTCTGACTGGTGCTGGAGGGGATCATTCCTCGCCGCCTCTATGCAGGTTCACCGAATTCGGGCCGATCGGAATGTGCACGTCGTGAAGCCGAGGAGCATCCGGCCCATGGCCCACGCCGGCCGCAATAATCGTAATAATAATGACATCTGCAGAGCTGCCCTCCAAAAAGTCTCCTGCCAGAATGCACGACTATGCGAAACAAATGTTTCAAATAGTTTGACTTCTGTGACACAGCGTTAGATACTCTCACCTCCATGTCGCAAGGAGCCCACTCGTTGTGAGTCCTGCCAGCAGCGATGAGGGCGAATCGGGTGACTTCGGGACGAGGCACCACTCTCTCAGCCGAGGTGATTACCAGTGAATTGCCCTCTGTATCATCGACTTCTCGTCCTTATCAGCGTCATGCTCCTGTGCACTGCTGGTGCTGCCGCGGCTAACGAACAGGTCCTGTACAGTTTTACCGGCCCGGGCGGTGGTGATCCCTCTTCCGGCGTATTACTCGGCGGTCCGACCATTCTGTATGGTGTTGCCGGGATTGGCGGCACCCACGCGTCCGGCACTGTCTACAGGCTTAGTCGAAGCGGCTCCGCTTGGACTGAAACTGTCCTCTATGACTTCTCTGGAGGTGGCGACGGAGCGAACCCAGGAGGCGATCTGGTCCGCGACTCCGACGGTAATCTGTACGGCACGACCAGCAGCGGTGGTGCGGTCGGTTCATGCAGCTGCGGGGTTGTTTTTAAGCTCTCTCGCTCATCCTCTGGATGGATCGAGACCGTACTGTACGCGTTCACCGGGGGAGCCGATGGCCAACATCCTAGCGGCGGAGTGATCCTGGACTCGGCGGGTAACCTCTACGGCACAACATGGTTTAGCAACAATGGCACGGCCGGCGGCACGGTCTTCGAGCTGTCTCCCTCCAACGGGTCATATGTCGAGCACACACTGGCCACTCTCGATGTTGCGTACCTCAATCCGAACCTCGTTTTTGATAAAGCGGGCAATCTTTACGGCACCACCCGCTACGGCGGGGCGCGCGGGCTGGGTATGGTCTACCAACTGTCGCCTGCCTCGGGAAGCTGGACGCTGGCCGTGCTTCACTCCTTCCAGGGACGCGCGCACGGTGATGGCGCTCAGCCCAGGTCCGGCGTTATTGTCGATGGACACGGCAATCTGTACGGCACCACCGTCGCTCCCTTCGGTACCGTATATGAACTCAGTCATGTGAACGGAAGCTGGCAGGAGACGGTTCTCTACACTTTCAGTGGCCCTGACGGCGCCAATCCCGAGGCGCCGCTCCTTCGCGACTCCGCCGGCAACCTCTACGGCACTACTGCCGGCGGCGGTGTCGCGGGACCGTCTGGCAATCTCCACGTTGGCACGGTCTTCGAACTTTCGCCATCCTCGACGGGCTACGTTCACACCACGTTACACACGTTTTCAGGTACGGATGGTTCCTTCCCCAGCGCGAAGCTGAGTCGGGATGACGCCGGCAACCTCTACGGCACCGCCCACGGTGGTTCGGGGGCAGGAGGCGTCGGGTTCGAAATAACCCCGTAGCTCCGTGGCCCTGACTGCGGCACTACCACACCCGCTGACTCCGGCTGTCCCTTAGCTGGCTATCCTTAGTTTTCTCATGCGGCTGAGCGCGGGTCATGGTCGCACTCAGATGATATCTTCCCTCTCCCGGTCCCACTCGACGGTGCGCCTTTGGCGCAACGAGGCAATTGCCATTTGGCATGCGATGGCGGAATTAAACCCCAATTCGAATGGGCAATTTGGTTCCTTGCGGCTGCGTACGCAATCAAAGAAGTTACGCATGTGGGCGGCCGTATCATCCTTATCCGAGCCCACGATATCAGGCTGACCGCCGACCGCAGACGGAGCCTGAGGCTTTTGCCTGGTGTGCTCGCCCTGCGGCAGGTAGTTCACGTTGTCAACGACGCGGATCACTGTGCCTTTGTTTCCCAACGCCAAATCGTTGCCGTCCTCGCCGTAAAAATTGTTGCCAAACGCGGAATTCCAGGTAAACAACAAGTTCTCCGGTTGATCCATCGAAACGTCCATGGTGTCGGGCACTTCCATTTCGGGCGACAGGTAGTTATATCCCGCCATCGTGACGCGCCGCGGACACTTGAGGCCGAGCACCTTGTACCAAAACGCTACCTGGTGGACCATATTCTCAAAAACGTTTCCGCCTGAATAATCCCAAAAGAATCGCCAGTTGATGAAGCGCTGGGGATCGAATTCATGCGGCGCCGCCTCGCCTTCGAACTCCTTCCACCCCACGTGTTCGGGATTACAGTCGGGCGGAATCGCTCTTTTCCATCCGCCGTAGGGCATGTTGCGGTAATGATGGGTGTGAACGGCAGTGATGGTCCCCAAGCGATCCGGGGTGGAGAGCTCGCGCGCGCGGGCAAAGGCCCTCCCGCTGACCGACTGGACGCCCACCTGAACGACCCGATCCGATCCTTCTGCCGCGCGGCGCATACGGCGCGCATGGTCCGGGTTGAAGGCCATCGTCTTTTCCTGATAGACGTCTTTGCCGGCCTGAATCGACGGAACGAAGTTAAGGGCATGCTGGTGCTGGGGAGTCGCGATGAGCACCGCATCGATGGACTTGTCGTCGAGCAAACGGCGGAAGTCGGTGTAGGTATGAATCGCCGGAACCATGCTCTTCACTTCATCCAGCCGGCGTGAATAGACGTCAGCAACCGCCACAGCCTCAGTGTCAGGAGCGTGCAAAGCGGCCCTAAAGATGTCCATGCCACGGCCTCCCGCCCCGATGAGCCCGAAGCGGATCCGGTCATTTGCGCCCAGGACCCGGGACGATGGAAACATCGAAGAACCGGCGAGCACGGCGGCACCCCCGCTAAGTTGATGGATGAATCTTCGTCGGGTCAGCATCGCGAATCACCTCGGTTGATCACGTTGAGGAACATTTCCCGCAAAGAATTTTGATTTTGTTACGCAGCTAGGCGCCAGTCAACCACCGAGGAACTCGAAGACGTTTGTAAACCGATCACCAGGATGGCTCCTCGGGTGCACTCGAATCTGCAATCTTACCTCAAACCATACCGGTGACAGGGCACCTGGCACAAAGGCACATCAACGCGAACAAGCCCAGGGATCCCACGGCAACTTCCTCTACCTGGAAGCTTGGTCAAAAACTGTCAGGTTCTGAATGGACGGACGCGGCTTGCGGTGCGAGCTGCTTTAGTCTACTTTCCGGAACAGGCCCGATGGTGCAGGGACGAAGCCACTGCGCCAACATGCGCCATACACAGTTGACCTGATGGGATAACAGAATCCTATGAGATAGAGTTTCAATTGAGAATCATCGTCATTTTCTGTGTCACGCCATAAGAGTGGCCAGCCGGGGTGTCGGAGCTCCTCTGCTGCTTCTTTCTACTTGAACCTGACTCAAGAGGTGGGCCATGCCTCAGCCTTGGAAATCCCAGCCCTGGGTAGAAGCCTACGACCTTGCCACTTCAGAACTCGATTTGGCTAAGCTGCCGAGCCGAATCGCCACTGCGCAGTCAGTCATTGAGTTGAGAGTCGAGGAATTGTCGGATCGGATGAGTCTCAAGTGCCGATTGCCTGAAATGGAGTCCATGATCCATGCCTTGCAGGTGCTGCGGCTCTTGGCGGCATACGGACCTTTGAGGAAGACGACCGTTGCCTGCATGCGCTGAAGCCAGGATCAACCTATTTCATCAGTCGAGAAAGCTGGCAGTTACCCGCAGGAGGAGTCCGTTATGACCGATAAGCGACCCCCGATCGAGACAGTCGAGAGCCGACGACGGGAGGGGATCGGCGCGACAGTGCGCAACGTGATCGAAGAGTTCAATGGCCGGTTCGAAATGCTGTCAGAGCACGGATATACATTGCCAACCAGCATCGATGTTTTCTACGACGTGCGGGACACATTGGGAGGAGCGGAGTTCAGGTTAGTCGTGACATCTCTCTTCGCGCAGGGTCTGGACACAGTGGCGGCTGATGTTCGACGTCAGTTGAGAGCGCGTGTTCGACAGATTGCATAGATCATGACTCTGTCGAGCGCTGGACGTAGTGGATGAGAAAACTGCGCCGGAGAAGCATTCGGCCTTCCCCAGCGCTCATCACTTTGTCAATGAGGGTAACGACTAGGCGGCTGTCGAGGAGTCTTCCTCCGGCTTCCGCTCTGGGACGGACCGCTGCGCGCCAATTGCGGCGTTTAGCTCGTTGCACAGCTCAATGATCCTGTGCGGGTCGTGTTCGATCGCGAGTTCTCTCGCGATTTGACGCCACGGACGACCGGTAATCAGCAACATGATCTCCTCCCGTCCAAGCGGCTCAGATTATGGTCAGTTATAGCCGACCCGCGATGCGCCAAGACGCGCCATATCCAGCTGACCGCAACTGGGCGGAGACGGCCGAAGCAATGAGTTTACGCCTATTCTTGCCCGGCGGATTGACAAAGATGTTTAGTAACTTGTTCTCTTGACATCCCTGCAATCCTCCGGAATGGCCAGGACTGCTTCGAAGCGATTCGACGCTCAGCCTATACCGCCGACTCCTGAGTTTGCCGAGGGGGCGCGACCCTGCTCGAGTCGGCTTGTAACCGGCGGTACGCGCTATGGCTCAACTTCAAGGAATCAAACTCTCCATCACATCTTTAATGCGCTCGCCAACTCCCGCGGTGAGAGACCAGGGACTCGGTTGACGTAGCACATGCAAATGGCCACGCTTTTCCAGCACATCGAAGCGCGTGCTCTTGTTCTGCCGATAGAAGCGAATGCTGACTACGGCCTTGCCTACATGCAGATTGCGAACGAAGATTTCCGGCAACCATTCAGGCAACTGCGGATCAAGCAGCAGCAAATTGGTCGGGGCAAATGGATAGATCCCTAGCATGGCTTGAAGAATGGCGAATACGCTTGACGCCGACCATGCCTGAGGCCAGTTCGTTTTCGGATAAAGTGCCGGAAACGGGTGTTCACAGTCACGAGGATGGCCACTGAAGCACTCGGGAAGACGATGGTAATCGAAGAGGGTACTGGCCTCGAAAATTGCGCGTGCGATCGTATGAAGTTCTTTGATTAAACCAAAACGCATCATGCCCATGGCGAAGCTGCCATGCTCGACCGGCCAGACGGAACCTCGATGATAGCTATAAGGATCGTATGCGGGATGATTCGCAGAAAGGGTACGAACGCCCCACCCGCTGAACATATCGTTTTGCAACAGCCTGCGGGCTACTCGGCCGGCGAACTCCTTGTGAACGATCCCGCATGCCAACAAGTGGCCTGGATTCGAACTGATGGATCTGATTTGCTGCCGATTTGCATCCAGGCCAAGCGCAAAGAACTCTTGATCGGGCATCCAATATCGATCGTTGAAGCGCTTCTTCAACTCCGAGGCTTCGTGAAAGAAGCGGCCCGCCAACTCCCGATCACCCAAAAACCACAATATTTCCGACATCCGGAGTTTCGCCACGTAAACGAACGCCTGTTCTTCGCAAGTCGAAATCGGCGGCTCAACCTGCTGACCATCTTCGTAAACGATGGCATCCCCCGAATCCTTCCAGCCCTGATTTCGATTGCCCTGCGACGAACGGGTTTCGTACTCGTAAAAGCCGTCGCCAAACCGGTCCGTATACTTGTCTTTCCATTGCAATCCCAGCAGGGCCGGTTCCAGGAGCGACTTCACTTCCCTTTTGTTGCCCGTCCAGTGCCATAATTCAGAAACCACTACGGGATAGAACGATGACGTCGTGGCGGCGCCATAGTAACGAGAGCGGGGATTGTAATTGAGCTCGGCCAGCGGGCCGGTATGCGCTTCGTGCAACATCCGCCCCGGTTGTTCGTCCCGCCAGTGATTTTCGACCTTGCCTTGCCATTTCGGCAGTTCGTGCAACGCTCCGTCTGCCATTGAAGTCGAGAGGAGCGAGGCTTGCCAGCCAGCCGTGAGGGTATCGCGGCCAAACAGCGCGATGTAAATCGGGAGGCCCGCGGCGGTGACCCAGGAGCGGTCTCCGTGATCGAGATCCGGGAGTCGTAAGTCCGACAAGTCGTGCGTCGCCTGAAGCAATGCCGACTCGACGATCGATGTCAGCTTCGGGTGGGTCTCATCGGTTGTGAATCGAGTGGAGTCGTTGAGGAAGACCCCTCGCTTGCGGTCCAGCTGATTGTGTGTTCCGAAGAATTGACGGCAGCCATACAACGGCGGCATCGGATTTCCGTTGAAAACCGGCATGAACTTTATGCAGGCATGCCAGGATTCCTGCGGCTTGAGAACGATGTTAAATCGTAATACGGAGCGACTGAAAGAAGCCGGTGAGTCAGCATTTTCGACCCGGACCACCAACCCGCGATGAATATGTGCAACCCCATGATTTCCCTGGTGGGCATATCGATGGGATGCGCGGTAGTCATAAACCAACTCTGCACGCCGGGAGGAGAGGCGACGCCATCGTCGGCTTAAACGTCCGCGCTGCTTTCGACGAAAGGTTTCTGCCTGATCGGCGAAGTCACTGTCAAGTTCGACTGCAAACGAGAATCGCCCGGCTCTTTGCGTGAAGTTCGTGAAGTCAATATCTTCGTGGACACCCAGGCCCACAGTGCGCGATACCTTTAGTTCGATGGTTTCCTGGGATGACTCCTCCATCTCGCCCGAACCCGTGTCTTGCTTCCAGTTAACGCTCGGAGCAGGACTGATGTAATATCCGAGCCACGAATGCTGTTCCACATTTGAGACCGCCACTGTTTGCGGCGCCTTGCCATCCACAAGATATCGGTAGCGTGATAAGAGCCGCGTCTCTCCGACAAATAGACCATGCCTCGGAAAATCTCCGATCAAACCGTCAAGATCGGTTGCCAATACAGCTCGCCCTTGGCTGCAGTAGATGGTTTTCGGGCGAGGACTGATTTTGGCCAAGGATCTGTGATGATGATTCTCCATGCGTCCCAACCAACACCCACCGAATCAACGGAAAGTTGCATTCCGTCACCGCCGCTTGCTCTTCATCCATACCAGCCCTAGTGTTGTCAGCGCCAGGCCGCCGACGATGGCCGCCCGGGCCATCGATCTCTTCTGCGCATTTTGGCGCGGTTGCACAAAGTATTTTTCGGGATACATCGTTGAAAGGCTGCTCCTCTCAGGACTGAGGCCCAAGCTCAGCACTTCCGCCAGGTGCAGCGCGTGACGATTGGTTTCCTGGGCAATCTGCTCTTTGCAACTGAAACCGTCGGCCATGACGATTGTTGACACGGGCGCCTTGCGAACCTCAGGCAAGAGAAATCGCTCCCCAGAGGCGATCGAGACTTGGTATTTGTCCTTCTCGTAACCAAAGGCACCAGCCATGCCGCAGCAGCCCGACTCCAATACGCGGTGGTCGAGTTCCATCTTCTCCATCACCGAGTTCTCCTCCTTGAAGCGCATCACCGCTTTGTGATGGCAGTGGCCCTGGACAATCGCGACACGCTTGACTTTGGGAGGCTGGTAACCGGGAACTTTCTTTGCGAGAAATTCCGAGAGCGTGAAAGTGTTTTCGGCAACCTGTCGTGCCTCGATCGATTCGGGGAACAAGTTACCTAATTCGTCACGAAACACCGAGCAACAACTCGGCTCCAAAACGACCATTGGCGTGTTCGCAGAGATATAAGGATCCAGCGCGCTTAGGTTGCGCCGCAGATACGACTTCGCTATATCAAGAAAGCCGTAGTCGTAGAGCGGCCTGCCGCAGCACAGATGCTGGTCCAGAACCTCGACCTCGCACCCCGCGTTCTCCAGGACTTCCACCGCCGCCCGCGCCGTTTCGGGCATGAAATAGTTGTTGAACGTGTCAGCCCAGAGAAGCACTTTCGGGCCGCGCCGAGAGCCAGGTTTACGGCTGCGAAACCATGACCGGAATGTCTGAGCAGCAAAGGCGGGAATCTTTCGTTGCTTCGGAACGCCCGCGGTTATTTTTGCCACGTCGCGCAAGCCGGGCAATTGAGTGAATAAATTGACGAATCCAGGTGCAATGGATGCAAGACGGGCCCACTTGTCGATCCATCCAAAAGCATAGGCATGAACTGGACGAATCCGCCCTTGCCAATAGTGAGCCAGGAACTCTGCCTTGTATGTTGCCATGTCCACATTGACGGGGCAGTCCCCCTTGCAGCCCTTGCATGCCAGGCACAGATCCAGCGCTTCCTTTACATGCTCGTCGCGCCAGCCATCGCGAACGACATCGCCGTGCATCATCTCCCATAACAAGTGCGTCCGGCCGCGTGTAGAATGCATCTCTTCGCGGGTGACCATGTAACTGGGGCACATCGTGTCTTGTGTCCCTTCGCCGTTTTCCCGGCGGCACTTTCCAACTCCCACGCAGCGCAGAGCCGCGTGTGCGAAGCTGCCATGATCGTGAGGAAATTTAAAAAACGTCGGAGGATCCCAAGGATGGTAGTTCGCTCCCAGGCGCAGATTTTCATCGATTTGGTAAGGATCCACGACTTTCCCCGGATTCATCTTCCAATCGGGATCCCAGATGGATTTGAATTCCCGAAACGCGTCGATGAGTTCCCGTCCAAACATCTTGTACAGAAATTCGGCTTTCGATTGCCCATCACCGTGTTCTCCGGAGATTGAGCCGCCATAACTGGTAACAAGATCGGTGGCCTCCTCCATGAAGGCACGCCATTTGCGAATGCCCGGCTCGCTCAGAAGATCGAAATTTAACCGGCAATGAATGCAACCTTGCCCGAAATGCCCGTAGAGCGCGGAGCGGTATTCATACTTCTCGTAGAGGCGGCACAAGTCGCGTAGATATTCTCCAACCTTGTCAGGAGGAACCGCTGAATCCTCCCACCCTTCCCACGTTAACGGCTCGCCGGGAACGAATGCAGTGGCACCCAGTCCAGCTTCGCGAACGTCCCAGACCTTTTGCTGCTCCTTCTCATCGACGAAAAGCTTCATGGAGGGTGCGCCTGCTCCCTCCAACGCTGACATCGTGGCTCGCGCCTGCTGTTCCGCATCTTCGACGGTGCCTGCGCCAAATTCCACGACCAGCCATCCTTTCCCGTCGGGAAGGACAGAAAGATCATCGGCCTGCGGCATGCCCTTTTTCTTGACGTTGGTCATCAGGAAGTGATCGATGCCTTCAAATCCAATGGGCTTGTGCTCAAGAATCTTCGAAACGTGATCGCCCGCTTCGTAAATGTTGGGATAGCCGAGAACCAGCAAGACGCGCTTGGGATAGCTGTAAATGAGCCGCAGTGTCGCTTCGAGGATCGTGACGCATGTACTCTCGCTGCCCACTAAGGCACGCGCAATGTTGAAGCGGCCATCCTCGCCCGGCAACAACTGATCGAGGTTGTAGCCCGAAACTCGCCGCGGGATGCGCGGATACCTTTCTTTAATCAGCTTGGCATATCTCTCACGGAGAGACTTCAGTTGCGCGTAGATGGATCCCTCTCGATCACCGCGAGCGATCTTTGCATCAAGTTGCACTTCATCCATCCACCCGACGTTCATCTGCGTGCCGTCGTAGAGGGCGATTTCCATTGCCAATACGTTCTCGCCGGCTTTCCCGCCCATTTGCGCATGGACTCCGCACGAGTTGTTCCCCAGCATGCCTCCAAATGTGCAGTGGTCATGAGTGGCGGGATCAGGGCCCCAAGTCAGGGTGTGGGGCCGGGCGGCATTGCGCAGCGTGTCGCAGATCGTTCCAGGTTGGACGCGAGCGTACTTCTTCTGCGGATTCAGTTCGAGAATGTGGTGCAGGTATTTCGACCAGTCAATAACGATCGCAACGTTGCAACACTGCCCCGCCAGGCTCGTACCGCCACCGCGTGAAAGCAACGGGGCACCGAATTTACGGCATGCAGCAATCGTCTCGATTACATCTTGCTTGGATTTCGGGATGACCACACCGATCGGAACTTGCCGGTAGTTGGAACCATCGGTCGCGTAAAGCGCTCGGCTTCCAGCGTCGAAGCGAACTTCGCCAGACACCGCTTGTCGCAGGTTTTCTTCCAGTGCAGCGGCATCAACGTTCTGCAAACGATTCCGCCATGATTGTTGCAGGTCGTGGGCTGCGACTAGCGGAACGCGACTCGCGGACATCATTCCTCCTTATGCGGCAAAACGTTGGGCATCGGCGCGCTTGAATTCAAGGCCCATCCCCGGCCGCGAAACGTCTGGCGATAGCTCTCCATTCACTGGCGAGAGAACGCCGTCAAACAACATGTTTTCGATGCGAACATGGTCGTGGAAATACTCCAGGTGGCGTAGCGGCGATACGGCGCACCCCACGTGGACGTGTACCGATGGCGCGGTGTGCGCAGAAAGTGGAACCTCATACGCCTCGCACAACGCTGCTACTTTCAGGAAGGCCGTGATGCCGCCGCATCGGGTGACATCGGCCTGGAGCACATCGACCGCGCCGGCAGCGAGCATGCAGCGAAAGTAACCCAAATCATATCCAAATTCGCCTGCGGCAATCTCCATCATCGATGGCGCACGATCCCGGAGCAGGCGCAGGCCTGCCAGGTCATTGGACGATACCGGTTCCTCGAACCAGCTCACATCGTGGGTCACAAATGCCTCTCCCTGATGCAGAGCCTGCTTCCGGCTATAAGCCCCATTCGCGTCCACAAAAAGCTGGGTATCACGGCCGATAGCCGCGCGGGCTGCCCGCACCCTGTTCTGATCGGTCGCGGCGTCGCGACCAATCTTCATCTTCACGCGAGTGATGCCCTGCTCCATCCAGCCTGCCAGCTGACTTTCGAGTTGCTTAGTGGAATACGAAGTGAATCCCCCGCTGCCATAGACAGGCACTGACTTCCGCAATGCGCCGATCAGAACCACGAGCGGAAGGTTCAACAAGCGCGCCTTTAAATCCCAAAGAGCGATATCGACTGCGGAGATTGCCATCGAAACGATTCCCGGCCGTCCCAGATTGCGCGTCCTGGACGCCATCATTTCCCAACTTGCTGCTGGAGCCATGGCATCCTGGCTCTTCACCGTTTCCGACAGCAGGCTTCGAATCAGGGTCGCCGTTGATACATCGGCATAGGTGTAGCCAAGGCCAACTCTATTTCCGCCGTGTGCACGCACCACAACCAGAGTCGTCGAGTTCCACTCCAGGGTGCCGTCTGATTCTGGGAGATCGGTGGGCACCGTGTAGGCATGTGCTTCCACTTGGTCGATCGCAATGCGCGATAGCGTGACAGCCTCCCTTGCTTCGGCTGCGGCTGCAGTGAATCCGGTATTGCTTCACATGCAATACGCGACTGAATCTACGGATGTAGAGATGACTTTTCTCGCAAAAGAGGTGGGCTCCCAAATCATAAATTTCTGTTATGCCTCATCAACTCACCCGAACGTGTCGCGCATACATCGTTTTAGAGGGCCTGCCGCGTTTCGCATTGCATCTGAATTACGACGCCTGACAACTCTGATCGCAGGGGGAGGATTCCTTTATGACGGCAGCCGACGTACTCGTGGAAACGCTCTTGGAGTGGGGGGTGGAAGTTGTTTTTGGGCTTCCGGGCGATGGGATCAACGGCATCATGGAATCTCTGCGCACCCATAAAGACAAGATTCGGTTCATTCAGGTGCGACACGAAGAAGCCGCTGCTTTTATGGCGTGCGGTTATGCCAAGTTCACCGGAAAGCTGGGAGTCTGTCTCGCCACGTCCGGCCCAGGCGGCATTCATCTGCTCAATGGACTTTACGATGCCAAGCTCGACACCCAGCCCGTCTTAGCCATTACTGGCCTTCAATTTCATGATCTTATCGGAACGTTCACACAGCAGGATGTGGCCCTCGACAAGCTTTTTATGGATGTAGCTGTCTTCAATGAACGAATCATGGGACCCACACATGTAGAGAATATCGCTGACTTGGCTTGCCGAACCGCTACGGCATACAGAGGCGTGGCCCATATTACTTTTCCGGTTGACCTACAGGAGAAAGAGGTCAAAAAGAAACAAGCATCCAGTCGGAATATTCCCCATCATACGTCGTACGTCGAGGCTCGCAGTGCACGTCTGCCAGATCAAGTTGATTTGCAACGGGCCGCCGAGATTCTCAATGAAGGCAAAAAGGTCGCGATTCTGGCCGGCCGCGGTGCCTTGAACGCAACCGAAGAATTAGAGCAGACGGCGGAACTGCTCGGCGCACCCATCGTAAAGCCTCTACTCGGCAAGGCCGCGGTGCCCGATGACAGTCCGTACACGACGGGTGGCATCGGCCTTCTCGGAACCAAACCTTCCCAGGAAGCCTTGGAAGACTGCGACACCCTGCTGATGGTGGGAACGTCTTTCCCCTACATCGAGTTCATGCCGAAACCGGGCCAGGCAAGAGGAGTACAGATCGAGCTTGATCCAAAGCGGATCGGACTCCGTTACCCGGTGGAAGTCGGCTTGGTAGGGGACAGCCGAAATACCTTGCGTGAACTGATTCCACTTCTGAAGCACAAAGACGATAGAAAATTCCTTCAGGCGGCCCAGGCTGGGATGAAAGACTGGTGGGAACTGATGGAGAAGCGCTCCACTCGGCCTGACAAGCCCATGAAACCTCAGGTGGTGGCTTGGGAACTCGGAAAGCGATTAAGCAATGACGCCATCGTTAGTTGCGACAGCGGCACGATTGCTACCTGGTGGGCCCGCCATATCGTCGCTCGTCGCGGCCAGATGCACACGCTATCGGGAAATTTGGCGACCATGGCTCCCGGGTTGCCTTACACGATCGCCGCACAAGTCGCATTTCCCAATCGTCAATGCGTGGCTTTTGTGGGCGATGGCGGTTTTTCCATGCTGATGGCCGATTTCGTCACAGCGGTGAAGTACAGACTCCCGATTAAAGTCGTAATTATCAAGAACAATACGCTGGGGCAGATCAAGTGGGAGCAAATGGTCTTCCTGGGGAATCCTGAATACGGAGTTGATTTGCACCCGATTGATTTCGCGGCATTCGCTCATGCCTGCGGCGGCATCGGGTTCAGCGTGGAGGACCCCGCGGATTGCGGACGCGCCATGGAAGAGTTTCTCGCGGCTCCAGGACCTGCCATCCTGCAAGCGGCAGTCGATCCGTTCGAGCCGCCAATGCCGGCGAAGGTTAAGGCGGAGCAAGCCCTGCATTTTGGCGAGTCCCTGGCCCGTGGCGAGCCCAACAGAAAGAAGATCGTATTGACCACACTCTCGGATCAGGTGCGCGAAATTATCTAAGGTTACAGGCCGCTCAACTCGTACGGATGGCAGTAATGTGAAGAATAGTCATGTGAAGAATGAGGTCGTCGTAATTACCGGAGCATCCGCCGGCTTGGGCCGGGCTGCGGCCCGGGAATTCGGGAGGCATGGCGCAAAGGTCGGCTTGATGGCCCGCGGCATCGACGGCCTTGAAGCTGCCAAGCGTGAGATCGAATTGGCCGGCGGGAGTGCTATGGTACTTCCGCTCGACGTCGCCGATGCGAATGCCATCGAGAACGCTGCCGCATCCGTTGAGCGCGAATTTGGACCGATCGACATCTGGGTAAACAACGCAATGGCCTCTGTGTTTTCGCCGGTGAAGGAAATGAAGCCGGAAGAATACAAGCGCGTCACCGAGGTCACGTACCTGGGCGTTGTGTATGGCACTCTCTCTGCATTGAAACGCATGCTGCCAAGGAATCGCGGGACAATTGTTCAGGTCGGATCCGCGCTAGCCTATCGGAGCATCCCGTTGCAGTCGGCCTATTGTGCAGCCAAGCACGCCATTGCAGGCTTTACCGATTCCTTGCGTTGTGAACTGATTCATGACAAAAGCCGCGTTCGGGTCACGATGGTGCAGATGCCCGCGCTCAATACCCCACAATTCGGTTGGGTAAAAAGCCGTCTGAAGTACAAGGCCCAGCCTGTGCCCCCCATTTATCAGCCGGAAGTTGGTGCGCGAGCAATCTACTGGGCGTCGCATCACTCGCGGCGGGAGCTTTATGCGGGCTGGCCAACTGTAGAGGCGATTGTCGCCAATAAGTTCGTTCCGGGTTTGCTCGATCACTATCTCGGCAAGAACGGATTCACGTCCCAACAGACGCGCGAACCGGAAGATCCAAGCCGACCCGATAACTTGTGGGAACCGCTGAAGGGAGATCACGGAGCTCACGGGACATTCGACAGCCACGCGCAGCAACGTAGCTTAGAACTCCAGGCGAGCCTGCGACGCAGGTGGATCGGTACCGGCCTGGCAGCGATCGCGGCTGCCTTGTTGCTTGCTTCAAGGCGCGGGTAATAGGTTTTTGGCAACTGCAATTTCTTCTCAGTGCCTCCAACTCAGGCGTCTGCAGAGAATCCACACCGTCAGAGAGACAGCAGCCCATAGCCCGGTTGCCAACGCCAGCGTCTCCCAGAGCAGCATGTGGGGTAATAATTTCCATGCCAGTGCTGCGAATGCGGCTAATCCGACACTGCCCATGGCCGCGCCGGCGGCGTCAACTCCGGCAGCACGTCGGCCTCGTTTTTGTCCGCTCGCTCCGGCGCGTTGCTGTTTCTCCCGCTGGTGTTTTTCGATAAGGGATGCCCCTGCGGGAAAGATTGCCGGGAATGCCAGAAACAGGCCACCGATGCCGGGACCGAACTTATCCGCGACGACCCCAGCCAGCAGGGTAACGCCGCCGCCGAACAAAAAACGCGTAGCGTATTCACCCCAGGTTGTCCGGCGGACAGTTCCGAGATCCAGTTTCGTAATCATGCGCTTACCCGACAAGAATCAGCCGCAACCCCATCGCACAGATCAGCCAGACAAGGAGAGCAACTGTGCTGGCCGCCACAACGTGTAATTTCCCGCGCATGAGCATCCGGCAGACCAAGGACGCATAGGCGAAGAACGCGATAGCTCCCAGAATCATCGACTGCGCCTCGATTGCGGCATAAGGTTTTCCCTTCTTTAGAACCGTGAGGCTCAGTGTCGCCAGTGCCACAGAAGGTGCCGCTGCGAACAATCCAGCGAAACTCTTGGGCCGGAGGGCGCCGCCAAGCATGGCGAACAAGGAGACCACTACGCCGCCTGCCAAAAACCGGAAAATAAGTTCGCTGATCATTCGAGGTCTTAGTTGCAACGAGATTGCGGCAGGTTGGACGTATTGAAGATCGGACCGATATCCTTGACGGGCGTAATTCGAGCGGCACCTGGCGTTGACCACGTCCCAGCATCGGTGAAGTAGGATTTTAGGGGAAGCGCAAACTCTAAAGCGAAGCGGGCCGGTGCTAACGAGTCGCGGTGCTCGGCTCGGGATACATGGTGTTGACACAACTGCCTGAACTGGGGAGCACCCGAGCCGCGCCACCCCCTGCCTCGCCTGCCGTGGAGCGGACCGCCTCCTGCATTTCGCGGAGGGAAGTCGTCAGAGAGTTTCTCGAAACTCTTCGGACGATGGGATCCGCCATCCAACGAACTGCAACCGGAATGTCGCGACTCAGCGCCATAGCCTCCAGTTCCACGTAAACGCCGCCATCGCGCTCCTCAAAGCGCGCGATGCTATAGAGGCGCCAGATGTAGCCGCTCCCCTGGTCGGGCGGGAGCTTCTTTTCGCCGGAATGGCCGTATTCGCGAATTTCCTGAATGCGCGTGGAGTACGCGACCCCATACCAACGGTTCGAGGCAAGCCGATCGTAGCAAGCTTGATATTCGCTCTCCAGCGCAGTCTTGGCCACCACTTCCTTGTTCACCAGGAGCATGCTGAACCTGTCATCCCCGTCCATCGGCGCCAGGGACTTGGACTCGACTACCGATGGCTTGTAGTACTCCTCGTAGTGATCGTAATCGCGGACGACGGCCAGCACATCGGCCAGCCTGGTGTTCGGAAAGTATGCTGCGCCGATCCAATCGTGGATCAGGCCCGCCGGCACAGGCTTGGGAACGTGTGGTCCCACCGGAGAAACCAGAATCTTGCCCGCTCGAACTTTTTTCATTCGGGCCGCATCTTCATCGACCCAAAGAAAGGTACCGCCCGATGCAATCCGATCTTTCATTTGCGAATTGGCCGCTTGTACATAATCGTCCCAGCTCTTCAGGGCTTCTTGCTTCAGCTCGGCGCCATGCGATACACCGTTTCCAAGCAGCACGGCAACTGCTACCTGAAGCACCAGAAGCCACCTTGCTTGAGACTGAACCCGCTCATTCATGAAATCATCGCTCCCTCGGCAGCGAGTGTATGTGCGTTTCCACCCTGATCTCGCGACGCCCAAGTCCGGCGTATGAACCGGCAAGCGCCTAGGCAAACACAATCAAGTCTTCGAAGCTGCCTTGGCCAGATTGTCACAATGGGCCTTCAGGCTCTTGGCCTCGATGGCCACATATTCCCCAATCACTTTAGAAAAGATGCTGCCGACGATGTTCGCAAGCAGGCCTTCTGACCTGAATGAGAGCTCGACTTCCGTTCCTCCATTACGAGGTGCGAGACGATGGTCAGCGATCATCGTCCCTCCAGGAATCTTCTGTACCCACATGAATCTCTGATTGGGAACGTACTCGGTGACTTGGTAGATGGCTGGACGCAGTTTCGGTTGCACAACACGGTAACGCGCTCCGACAGTTAACCTCGTCCCGTTGATGGGCTTGATCTCGACGACGGTCGGAGTCCAGTCGCGCCAATGCTCAACATCCGCAAGAACGCTCCAGACGGTGTCTGGCCCCGCCGACGTAGCAAATCGTTCGACTGCCTGCATGTCCCTTTAGATTGTGGCTCGGGCATACCTGATTCAGTTTCAATGGAAAAACATGGTTGTTTCCAGCGAAAATATCTGGTTATCGGTGATCAGCCCTCACGAGCAAGGTATCCTGCAATGTGACCAAAACGCCAGACCCATCCCCAAAGGCCCCGCTTCGCAAGGCCGTTCTGCTATCCGTTGTTCGATGGCTTGTCTGCGGTGTGGTACTCGTTTGGTTGCTTGCCTCGTTAATCCTTCTGGCCGCCCGGTGGGTCGACCCACCGTCCACCGCCGTGCACATCCAGCGCCGGTTCCAGGCTTGGATTCACCATACCCCGTATCACGAACGCTACAAATTCATTCCGCTCGGCCAAATCTCGCCCGAGCTCCAGCACGCTGTAGTCGCAGCCGAGGATGCACGCTTTTACCAGCATCACGGGTTCGATTGGCACGAGGTGCAGATCGCCGCCGAAGACGATTTGGACGGAGGTCGCACTCGCGGAGCTTCGACCATTACACAGCAACTTGTAAAGAACCTGTTTTTCGGAACCGGCCGCTCGATCCTCCGCAAGGCCGCAGAGTTCACCCTGGTACCGGTGGCCGAATTCGTTCTTGGCAAGCGGCGCATATTGGAGATCTATCTCAACGTCGTGGAGTGGGGTCCTGGCATTTATGGTGCAGAGCCAGCGTGTCGATACTACGACGGCATCCCGGCCCGGAATATCGGCCGGCAGCAGGCGGCGCGCCTCGCCGCGATTCTCCCTGCTCCCCTAAAGCGGCGGCCGGAGCGCATGAATAACTACAGCGCGCTCATCCTTGAACGGATGACCCAAATGGGTTGGTAGTTGTGAGCCCCTGTTATCGAGCCGCGCTTGCGATCTCCAGCCCATAGAAGCCGCGCTCCGTGAGAAGGCTCCATTCCTGGCTCAATCCTTTCCAAAACCGTTCGTCTGACGTGCAAACGGCATGCGTTCGTCGCGCAACCTCACGAGCCTGGCTCGGCTCGAGACTGGCAATGATTAGAAACGCCGCTTAGCTACAAGGTTCTTCCGAGGCCGACTCATTTCCTGAAGTCAAGAATGTAGTCCGCCTTTTCTTCCCTTCGTTTTCTGATTCCGGAAGCACTTTCGGTGGCATGGTTGTGATTACACGCTTTTATGTCCTGCTTATCTTCATATGCCGCCACATCCCTATTCGCGGCAGCAGCATCACTGGGGTATGCCGTAACGGAGGCTAGCGGAACCGCGTGCCAAAGACGGAAGGGCCGAACGCATCACCGCTCGTAAGACCAAACGCTGGATTCAAGGAGCTTGCGATGGCGACATACAGACCCACAACGAAAATCCTGCTTGATGGGGGCGATCCTGAAGAATCGGCACATATCAGGAACCGTCTTGGTTTTTTGGATGGACAAACCACCAATCCCACGCTGGTCTCAAAGAATCCAGAGGTCCATCAGCAAATCGCCTCTGGCCATAAGCTTTCCGCGCGTGAACAGAAAGAGGAATACAAGAAGATCGTGCAGAAAATTTCTCCTCTGGTCGAATCGGCCGGCGTTTCGATTGAAGTCTTTGCGGATTTTGATACCAGCGCCACCCAAATGCTCGAGCAGGGGCAAGAGATGTTTACCTGGATTCCGAATGCCTATATCAAATACCCCTGCATTCCGGAGGGGCTGAAAGCGGCAAAACTCTCGATTGAGAGTGGCATCCGGGTAAATATGACTCTGTGTTTTTCGCAGGCTCAAGCCGCCGCGGTGTATGTGGCAACGCTCGGAAGCCGCGATCCTGTCTACGTATCACCCTTTGTCGGCAGATTGGATGACCACGGTCAGAATGGGATGGACCTGGTAAAGAACATCCAGCGGATGTATGAACAGGGGGATGGGCATGTCCAGGTTCTGGCTGCCAGCTTACGTCGCCTCGATCATCTGCTGTGCACATTTTCGCTGGGCGTTGATCTTGCAACTGTACCGGCAAAGATTCTGGAGGAATGGGCTGCAGCGAAGTTTCCAATGCCTGATCAAGACTTTCAATACCAGCCGGTCGATGCGAAAGGCAAGACCCTCCAGCCCATCCCGTACGTACAGTTGGACCTGAATTCTCCGTGGGAAAGCTTCAATCTAAAGCATGAGTTGACCAAAGTTGGCATTCAGAAATTTGTCGATGACTACAAGAGCACGTTAGGGCCCGCGGCGTGACGATCGGTGGGAATCAGACCAGGTCGAAGGGCGCAGATGATGGAACCCCGCCGAAGAGGCCGCCCCTCTTTCGAAGAATCTAACTTTTTGCTGGGAGGATTGCATGACTCCGCGCTCGAAATCAACGCGCAAGGTTCGATACGCTGTGGTGGGACTCGGACATATTGCGCAGGTTGCAGTGCTGCCGGCATTTCGGAACGCCCCGAACTCAGAGCTCGTAGCCCTTGTCTCAGGCGAATCAGAAAAACGCGACAAGCTGGGGAAGAAGTACCGGATCAAACAGGTGTATTCGTATGAGGAATATGAGCACGCCCTGTCCGCGGTGGATGCTGTCTATCTAGCAGGACCGAACAACCTTCATCGGGATTATGCGGTTCGAGCGGCGAAGGCTCACGTGAATGTGCTGTGTGAAAAGCCCATGGCGGTCACCGAAGACGAATGCCGGGAGATGATCGACGCGGCCAAGCTCAACCGCGTCCACCTTATGGTCGCCTACCGCCTCCATTTCGAGGCAGGAAACCTTGAGGCGATCCGACTGGCCCAGACCGGCAGGCTCGGGGAGCTCCGGATCTTCACCTCAGAATTCGCCCAACAGGTGACCGAAGACAATCTTCGGGTTCGGGAGAGCGCCGAACGTGGAGGCGGTCCCGTGTATGACATGGGTGTGTATTGCATCAACGCGGCGCGGTATTTGTTCCGCGCAGAGCCAAAGGAAGTCTTTGCTCTCTCTGCCAACAGCGGAGACAAGAGATTTCAGAACGTTGAGGAAATGGCGTCAGTCGTAATGCGTTTTTCGGACGAGCGAGTCGCAACCTTTACTTGCAGTTTTGGAGCAGCAGACGTGAGCCGCTATACCTTGATTGGGACGAAGGGACAACTGGTCGTCGATCCGGCATACGAATACGCCACAGGAATCAAACATCGGCTCACGATCAATGGAAGGATCAAGGTCAAAGAATTTCCGAAGCGGGACCAGTTTGCCGCTGAGCTAGTCTATTTTTCTGATTGCATTCTCAAGGATGAGGAGCCGGAGCCCTCTGGCCTCGAAGGACTGGCCGACGTCCGCATCGTGCAAGCCATTTATCAGTCTGCCAAAATGAACCGGGTTGTGAAGCTGCCAGAATTACCCGCCAAAAAAAGGCCGAGTTCGGGTCAGCAAATCCATCGGCCGGCCCACGGCAAGCCGAAGACAGTGCGCGCCAAATCACCTTCCGGTGAGGCAGCATAGCTGCGAGATCCAGGACAGCATTGGCCGCGCGCTGAAGGCGACTGGTGCGTTCTTCAGCTTTCCGGGTAGGCTACGGTGCTCAGCAATGCATTGGCCGCCTGTCTTGAGTCCAGCCTTGTGTGCTGCACAACGATGGGAATGTCGGATTCGATCACGCTGGCGTAATCGGTGTCCCGCGGAATCGGAGCCGGGTTCCGGAGATCGTTAAAGCGCAGATGCATTGTTCGTCTGGCGGGCACGACGACGAAATATGGCCCAACGGGTTCGCGATCTGAAAAGAAAATTGTAATTTTGACGTGTGCGTCTTCTTCCGCCGTGTTCAGCAGGCAAGCCGTTTCGTGACTTGTCATCGCGGGTTCTGGCCCGTGACTTTGTGACGGGATATACCCTTCAGCAATTGCCCATGTCCTGTGCCCAATCGCTTGTCTCATTCATAGCTCCCTCAGAAAAGTTATGTGACGGCCCATCTCCATTACAGCAAGGCGGACTGTCTTGGCGTAAGCCCCTAAGCACTGTATCCCCTGCGATTACCACTTATTCTGGATTGTCGAAGGGGGCGGGCTCGTCTGTACTGGACAAGTACGCGGCAGAATGCGCCCCGGGGTGCCTGTACTGCCAAACTCGCCCTTGGAGGAATTCAGCACGCGGAAAGCGAATCAATAAGAATGTCTTCTGACGTCATTCGGGAAAAACCGCTTGAGGCGATCCAGTGAGCGAACTCTTATAGCTATGTCCCTAACCATGCCCCGCGAGATGCGCACTGTATTCATTGACTCAGCAGTTTGCTGCGGGCAAACCCTGGGGCGCTTGCAGGTCCGAGCGCACCGCATGCAGGAGAATCGCCCGCTCGAACTCATCGTTTGGCTGACAGTAGGAGCGTTTCTGCTGGGAATGGCAGCCCGGGCATGGAGGATCAACAGCCATGGCAACTGAGATAGCGGACGTTCGCAGCTTGCCCGCGGCGATCCTCGAGATCAAGCGGGAAGTGAAGGAATTTGCCCGAACGCGGATCGACTTGGTCAGCGCCGAACTCCACCAAAAAGCAAACCTTCTTAAATTGGCTGCTCCGCTGGTCGCTACGGGAGCACTCTTCCTGGTGACTGGTTACCTCTTGCTGACGTTGGCGCTGGTCAGCCTCGTCATGGTTGCCTTCGCCGATAGCCCTTATCGATGGTTCTTGGCATTTCTGATCGTGGCTGTGGCATGGCTGATTTTCGGAGGCATGGCTGCATTGATGGCAAGACGCGTTATCAAGAGGACTGGGCTGATCCCGCGGAAGACGCTGGAGGTGCTGAGGGCCGATCAGCGCTGGCTGCACGAGGAGAGGGATCGCCTATGAAACCTTCCCTGGACGATTTGCAGCGAAGGGCGGCACAGGAGCGGAATGACATTCATCAGACTGCCAAAGAACTGGCGTCGTCAATCGGCGATCTCCGGCGAGAATTCACGCTTTCCGTTCAGCTGAAAAAGCATTTCGCTACGGCTTCTATTTTCCTCTGCGCTTTCGCATTTTTTATTGGATACCGGACGGGCGCAATCTTCGATCCAGGCTGCCGACGATCATGAGGGGTTCAAAGAAGAGTCGTTGCCATGCCGCCCCCGTGCGGCACAAGTTCCGCAACCCTCCACGGTTATTTTGGCTGGGAGAACGCTGCGTGAGCCGCGCTTTCGAGAACAGCATTAAGCACTCCTCCCGCGAGCACGGCCACTCCGCTTAGATAGAAAAAGAGAAGCAGAACAATAACCGCACCTAAGGATCCATAGGTCAGGTCGTACGTCCCGAAATAGTGGATATATGCCTTCGATCCAACGGAGATGACCATCAAGAGAAAAACCGCGGCAATTGCGCCGGGGGTTATCCAATGCCACCTTGGACCGACGATATTCGGACCAAAGTAGTATGTAGCCGCCAACGCCACAAACGCCGCCATGAGCGCCAGCAACCACCGGATACCCGCCCAGCCAATGGCCGGCAACCCGTGAGTCGCGGCGGCTGGGATTGTCTTTTCTCCCAAGATAACGAGCGCGACCGAAATTACCAGCAACAGGCCGATGCCACACGTGAGTCCTACCGCAATCGCGTATTGCTTGGCGAGAGAACGTGTTTCCTTTACGTTATAAGCCGCATTCAATGTGTCCATCATGGCTCCCATCCCAAGAGAGGCAGACCACACGGATGCGACGATTCCAAGGGACATTTTCAGAGGACCGCTCGATTGGATGATCCCGTTGAACGCCTGGCTGATCAGTTGAAATGCTGGACCGGGCAGAAAGCGCGCAAAAAGCGCAAACAATAGAGCACGTCCGCGGTCTGCGCTCCCAATGACACTCAGGCTTGCGATCACGCAGATCAGGAATGGGAACAGCGCCAGGAAGAAGTAATACGCGAGTTGCGCAGATCGCCCAAATACGTCATCGGCGCGCATCTCGGTCCAGGTTCGCATTGCAATGTCTTTGGGCGGTACTCCGTTCAAGCTAAATAAATGTGTCGCCACGGGAGTCACCGTATCGCTGCCGGAACTGATTGTCCCCATTTGGGGAACACCACGCAATCGATGGAACACTGAAGATGGAACTCACGCGCCGGGATCGGCCCGTCTTCCTCAGCGAGCGCCTGGGGTCCCTTGAGAGATACACCTAGATTCCCTCGCGACGCGAGCGGGGCAAGGCTGTCTCTCGAACCTCATGAACGACCTGGGCAACCGCCGTTAGAACCTGATCGTAGGACGCCAGCATCTGATGCTGCCGGTTATCCCGGGTCGACCATAGCAGTCGCATCTTTACGGTGTCCGGAGTCACGTCCGATAGCAGAGCCTGGGGCGCCGGTTCGGACAGCACGCCCGGAACTTTTCGAAGCGCGGAGACGATAGCCTCCTTCAATTCTTCTAGCCCGGTGATCTGCTTCAGATTGAGGTCGTACTGCCAGCGGCGGCTTCCAAGCGCCGTGTTCACGATCACGGAATGGGTGAACAAGTCTGCATTCGGAATAACAACTCGCCTCTCGTCGTAGGTTTTGATGATGGTGGCCCGCGTCTGAATCTCCTCGACCTTCCCCTCGTAAGGATCCAATTTGATCTCATCGCCGACCCGGAACGGCTCCGCCCACAGCAGGAGTAACCCGGCCAAAAAATTCTGCAATATGTTCTGGAAGGCAAAGCCGATCGCAACGCCGCCGATGCCAAGGATTTTGATCAGGTCGGCGGCCTGGAAAGACGGGGCGATGATTGACACTGCAATCAGGAAACCAAGTAGAATCGTTGCCCATCCAAGGAGCCGCCCGAATACCACACCGAGGTTCTCGCGGCGACCACGGGTACTGCGGCGGATGGCGCGGTTCACGAAGAAGCTGAGCGCATAAAATACGAAAAAAACGAAGGTGGCGAGAATCAATGAGGGAAGCCGTGAGATCACGCTCTCGATCATGTGGCGTGCTGATGCCCAAAAGTTTTCGAACGTCAAATTCGCACCATGAAACGGCTTCAGATATTGCAGCATTGGCCACCTTATGTCCGGAGAAACCTTGAGCCCTGTTGCCGAGAGTTCAGCTAGCGTGTGCAATTTTCAGATGCCGCCACCTCAATCAGCTTGCTCTACGGCGTCCCTTAGAATTGCGTTAACACCTTGTTCCCGTTTGATGGAGGATTCGTCTAAAAGAGTTTGGGCACTTTGGTAGTTGAAAATATGTGTACATCTCGTGAGCTCAGGGGAACCCTGTAGTGGGGATGCTGGAGGTTCCGCTTTGGTGTTTTTTCTTGGGGCGCTTGCGTGCGAGAAAGCAGGCGACGAAAACGGCACCCCAGGAATCCAGATCTGTGCAGGTGGCGCGCTGGAAGGGCACCCACACACTCAGCTCGCCCGGCGGCGTCTCAGGAAGTTGAGGACAGATATCCTATGAACGATTCCCGGCCCTGGCTGATCCGGCTGCTCAGGAGTTTTCCGGAGCGCTTGGTGTGGGCCCTGTTCGTTCTATGCATGGGCTTTATCTCCATTGCAATATTGGCTGCTGTTGCAAGAATCTCTCATACCCCGTTTGTATTTCCGTCTTTAGGTCCCACCGCAATCTTGTTCTTTTTTCATCCGATGTCGCCCAGCGCTTCTCCACGGCACGCGCTTTACGGACATGGAATCGGCATTCTCTGCGGATACGGGTCTCTCCTGCTTTTGGGCCTGCAACATGCGGGTTCGGAAATGGGAGGTGGCACGAGTGTCCGGCGGCTCATTGCGGTGGCCCTCTCGCTGGCCACGACTGCATTCTTTATGGTGTTGCTCAGGGCGGCTCATGCGCCGGCAGGCGCCACGACCCTGATTATTTCCTTAGGACTGATCACCCGCCCCTTCCACTTGTTGGTGATCGAACTTGCCGTGGCGTTACTCTGCGTACAGTCCTTCGTTTTTAATCGGCTGGTCGGGTTGGATTATCCATTATGGGCAGGGCCGATTGACAGTGCGATGGAGGAGATCCGGACATCGTCGCGCGGGCGTCCTAAGCTTCAAGAACGCAAGGAACAGGTCCGCCCCAAGGAATAGATTCTACCGTCCGCATCCTGGCAACATCCTACCGGTCTCGCTTTATCACCCACACTTCGTCACGCTGCAATTGCCAGGGCGGCCTCCCATGCCGGCCGAGCGACGCGGCCAGTCCGTGGCCGCTTCTTAAGGGAAACTTTGAAATACTGCCGTCGCATGCTTTCGGTAACCGTCAATGCGTCCGTAAATTTTCGTTGTGTCATCTCTTTTAGTTGACGGACTAGCGAACATTTGTCCTCTTGGGCAAGTATCTCCGCCGCCAGTAATGACAGTTCCTGCCAGTCGTGCCATTCACCAATCGCGTCTTTCACTTTTCGCAGCGTGCGGACAAACGAGGGATTCTTTGGCCTCTGTGCTGTTCGGAGGAGATTCTGCAGTTCTTTCACTTTGAGGCGATACGGGTGCAGGTTCTGCCTGGACAACCGAAGTGGCTCCGCCAGTTCAGATTCGAGCTTGAGGGCTGTTGCACTGATCCCCGACTGCCCTGAAGAACTGCTCCCGTTCGCCTGGTCTTCCAATGCTTTCGATACGTGCTTGGAGGTTCTCCTCAAACCATCGTCAAGTAGGGCGCTCCGCCGCGAAATTGTGGAGTAGAGCTTCGCAGCTCGTCTCTTTCTCTCCGCGCCCAAGTGCTCGAGCAACTCTAGGCTGCAGTCTTCCTCTCCCGCGGGATGACAATCGGCCGTGAACCGGGTGAACACATCTGCGTCTCGAACCTTGCTGCCTCGCTTTCGTACCCGGGCAAGGTCTTTTAGGAGCCGACGGTCCGTTCCCTTTGAGTCGAGAGACAGCGCGGCGAGAATGACCTCTATCCGGCGAATATTCGACCGTAAGTCGTGAACCTCGTCGAAAGATGGATTTTTGGGGAACGTCTTTAACAGTTTTCGCAATTTTCGAATCGGTTTATGAATGCGGTCATAGTCCACCGACATGACGACTCTCCGCGACAGCACCATTCCAGTGGCTAACCATAGCGCTAGGACCGCAAGCGATCGGGATACAAGATGACCCTCGCCGCCCCCAATGAAAGCCGGGAAGCCTGGGTTGGTTGTCTCTCAGCCTCAAGTGTGAGACGCACCACGGCTGAAATGTACGATCAGGCTGGCGATGAAGATCACGATGAAAATGAAAAACAGGATCTTGGCTATGCCTGCGGCCGCAAATGCTATTCCTCCAAAACCAAGTATCCCCGCGATGATTGCGATCACCAAGAAAATCAGCGCGTAATAAAGCATGTCGCCTCCTCGCTGCACTCCTCAACAAACGAATGCCACCCTCACAAAATAGAGGCTGAACGATTCTGCGGCCATCCGGGAAGGATTGCATCAGAGGGGTCTGTTTGCTGTACGTATGGGATAGAAAGTTACTGTCGTTGCCGCGTCCGACTTGGGCAATTCCCCTAACAGGAACTACTGATCGCGAACGACGCCTCTCCCCGGCTTAAAGTGTCGTGCCAACGTTCCGCATGCTAGCGCAAAAACCATGTAAGCCACCCAACGAGCCACTAGGATGTCCACGGCCGCGCCCGATGGTTCACCGAAGACGCTGCCCGATCAGATTAGCAATGGGGAAAGCCGGCGCAGGTCCGGGCAATAGGCGTGAGCCCGAGCATTCGGCCATCCTGAGGGAAAATTCGGCGCAGGTTACAAGCGTGCGTTCTTTTTAAGAGTTGGAGAGGGTGGCATGGCGCATTGCGGAAATGGCCTCCGTCCCCGGCATCACCAACGGCATTCTGCGCCCGGGGCGGAGCGAATCATGGCTGCTGAACGCGTGCGGCCTGGTCGATTCCATTGCTATAAGCGTCTCCGCGTTCAGACCACAAGCGCGCCGGAACGCGGAGGCAACTCATCGAACTATGCCGCACCCGCTTTCCTAGGTTTGCCCGGTCTGTGGCCCGTCACCGACTTGGATCCAGTTGCACTCACATTGATCTCACCCGCAAGGGCGGTTAGCTTTTCATCAGCATCTTTCTCTTCGTCCAGCGTCTGTTGCAGCAATTGGCTCGCGGTGCCCTCCTCCAAAAGCGTAGCGAACGTACGCGCGGTGCCGTATCCGGCCATCTCATAGTGTTCAACACGCTGGGCCGACGCGATGATCGCAGCATCGCGAACGTCTCGATCTTCGATCTCGTCGACCAGGTCACTTCCTTCCTTGATGACCCCGTCCATCCCTTTGCACTTCTCGCCTTTCGGTTTCTCGCCCAGCGCTGTAAAAATCTTTTCGAGGCGTGACGCCTGCAGTTTCGTGACATCGAGGTGCTCCGTCAACGCCTGCTTTAGGTCCCTGGAGGTCGCCGCTTCGACCATCTCCGGCAAAGCCTTGATGATCTGCTGCTCGGCATCGTAGAGATCCCTGAGTTGTTCCAGATAAAGTTCCTGCAATGAGTTCGGTTTCATGTTCCTCTCCTCGGTGTGAGGTCGTTAAGTTTGATTGCTTGGCCGGAATCCACGAGACAACACGCGACCGGCCGTTGCGGATCAGTATCAGACTGCGCCGCTACTGCCTTCAATCCGACAGACTCTGTAGACGCTAGTCTGTCGGGTTATTGGCTGGCTGCCGAAAAACCTCTTGTCGCTCCTCGCCATCAAACCACGAGCGTTGTGCATTAGGGAGGAATCGGTGATGGCCCGATGCGAAGTATGCGGAAATGACTACGATAAAAGCTTCACGGTTGACTTCAATGGCGAACAACATGTTTTCGACAGTTTTGAGTGTGCGATTCATGCGCTCGCCCCGCAGTGCGCACATTGTCAGTGCCGGATTGTCGGTCATGGGGTCGAGGGCGCAGGGAAGATTTATTGCTGCGCCAATTGTGCGCGCAGGGCGGGCGTTTCGTCGGTAACAGACCGGGCAGCCTAGGCTTGCTCCAGATCATGCCTCTCGAGTGGAAGCCTCCAGTCGCGAGCCGACATGTGCCCTGCATAGATCCAACCGATGCGTGTTACTAGCGACCCGATAATCGAACACCGAGAAGCCCATCGCTGAAGGGACCGGGAGCGTTTCCCGCTGCCGAAATAGCTGGCCGTTCGCAAACCGGCCGAAACCGGGCCAGCCAGCGCGCCACCGGCACGGGTAAGCCATCCACTCCGGCCATGTTTGAGTGGATCAAGAACCGCAGAACCGCGTGACTCAAGGTGCGCGCCCTCTAGCGTTTCGAAGATGGCTGCGCCCAATCCAAGAGCTCTTAGCGCGCGACTCTTGCCATGGCCCATCAATTCAAGAATTCCAACGGCGGCCCCCAACCCGGAGGCGCCGAAGTGCAACGGCAAAGTGCTTGCGTTGCGGTTCCACACCGGGATTGTAGTCGCACCGATCAATACGCCCGTGTAGTTGGAAAAGGGCAGCCCAAGCGCCAGGGATGCGGCCTGTCCCGCATTTTCCAGCACACGCAATGGCAAGGATGCGCCATAGCGGTCGCGCAAATGTCCGGCAAACGCAGCCGCCACTGCGCCGGTGGAAAATCCGACCAGTGTCCAGACTCCAACGGACATAGGGCTCTGTGGCTTGAACACCCGTAACATTGCCAGAAATCGTTCCGGCCGGCCGAGATCGGAGATCAGTAATGCTGGTGACAACACCGAGCCTGCAGCTGCGATCCAGCGCGCGTGACGCACCAGCTCGCGGTCTCCCCCGGTGAAATCGGCGATGGCGCCGATTACCGCGGCTGCCCCAGCCGCGCCACCCACAAAGAAATACAAAGGAATCTCCCAAGTCCAAGGGGGCTCCTTGAGCAGCGGAATCTGATAGTAGCCGTTTTGTGGAGATGCCTGGGGAAAGGGCGCGCCCATCGGGCGTTTTCCAATTACCTCAAATTGTTGTTGCCGTTCTGCGCCGCGGCGAATTTCGTCCAAACGCCGCTCCCGGCTTGCTGCAGCATTGGCATTCGACGTTACCTGGGGATTACTCATGTTCCTTCTACCGTCTTCTCGCTCGTGGGTTCTTGTGCCTGCCGTCGGAAAGAAATGCCAACAGCGTCCCGCCCAGAAGCATCCCGGATGCGATTGCGGATGAGATCCAGGCTTTCTTCATGTATGTGGTCGGCACCTCCGGCGCAGGCGGCAGATTATAGGTTCGCGGGTCGCCACGAACGATGAACATGGCATGAGTGCCTCGAACGCTCGACTCGCCCGGGTCATAGATCGCCGCGTCCTCGACGCCTCTTCGATGCAGTTCCTCAAGCCGGCTGTTCGCCTGCTGCCGTATGTCATCGATCTCTCCAAATTTGATCGATTCCGTCGGGCAGGCCTTCGCGCATGCGGGCGTCAGGCCGGCTTTTTGCCGGTCGTAACAAAACGTGCACTTGAAGGCGCGCCCGTCTTTCGGGTTGCGCTCAACCACGCCAAAAGGACAGGCGGTCACGCAATAGCCGCAGCCGTTGCACACGTCGGGCTGGATGAACACTCCACCAAATTCGGTTCTCACGATCGAACCTGTGGGACAAGCCTCCAGGCAACCTGCCTCTTCGCAGTGCTTGCATACATCCGAGGAGAAGGTCCACGATGCCTGGGCTCCAGCATTTCCTCCCACGCCGGGACTAGGTGCCTGCTCCACAAATTTCACGTGCCGCCAGGTCGAGGCGCCAAGCGCCCCAGTGTTGTCGTAGGAAAAACCAGTCCAATCCAATGGACCGCCGCCCACGCCATTCCACTCCTTGCACGCGACCTCACAGGCCTTACACCCGATGCACAGGGTGGAATCAGTTAGAAATGCGGTCACACTCATAGGGCTCGTCCTAATTCCGCGTCGAGTTGTTTCAACACCTGCCGTCCTTGAGCGCGGCGGCCGGCAACAATGTTGCAGATCAACGCTTTCGTTTCCATGATACGGACATTCGGTTCTTCGCTGATAGCCAGCAGATCGTTGACCACGTCGCCCTGGACGCGGCCGCGATACCCCCAATGGTAAGGAAGGCCGACCTGATGAACGGTCCGACCATCGATCCGCATCGGTCGCATCCGTGAAGTCACCAGGACTCGCGCTTCAATCAAAGCACGAGCCGTAATAATCGTGGCCCACTCGCCGTGTTCCAAACCCACTTCTGCGGCCAACTCAGGGGAGACTTCTGTGAACAGCTCGGGCTGCAATTCGCACAAATGAGAAAGGTTGCGGGTCATCCCGCCCGCGGTATGGTGTTCGGTCAAACGGTAGGTCGTCAGTACGTAAGGAAAACGAGCATCGTGCGCCGTCGCGTAGGGATTGTCCGGCCGTTCCTTCCGGTGCGCTGCGGGGTTCGTTCCCTGGCGGTAAAGCGGATTATCGACCAGAGATTCCAACGGCTCGTAATGCGCCGGAAGCGGGCCGTCCTTCAAGCCACTGGCGACATACAGCCAGCCCACGCCGTCGGGGTGCAACGTGAAAGGCCTGGCTCCGCCCAGGGCTTCCACCCCATGTCCTTGAGAAACATCCGCAGGCGCATTGGGCGGGATTTTCTTCTCGTAGTCGGGATTGTCCAATCCGGTCCACTCCCGGTTGGCCTCATCCCACCAGACAAGTTTCTTCCGCTCGCTCCACGGCTTGCCATCGGGACGCGCCGAGGCGCGGTTGTAGATAATTCGGCAGTCGTTCGGCCACGCGAATCCCCACCCATGGCCTAAGAGATCCCTGGGATTTCGTTCATTGGCGCGATTGCGGTTGTTCTCCGGAAACACGCCACAATAGATCCACGCACCACAGGCAGTCGAACCGTCATTCTTGAGGTCCTTGATGCGGCCGAGTTGCTCGTGGTCGGGCAACGACCAACCGTTGATTTCGCGCAACACTTCGTCGGCTCGGGGCTCGGCCTGTGGCCCTTCCGTCGTATAAGTCCACGTCAGTGCTCGAAGGCCGTCGTTGCGCGCACGCGAATCCCGCTGAGCCATCGCCTTCAGGCGTCTGCCGAGATGAACCATGAACCACGTCTCACTGCGCGCGTCGCCCGGCGGATCAACTGCTTTCTCGCGATGCTGAAGGAGCCGTTGAGTGTTGGTGAACGTACCTTCTTTCTCGGCGGTGCCCGCGGCAGGAAACAGGAAGACCTCGGTCGCAATCGTCTCTGGCGAGAGCTCGCCGCGCTCCACTTCCGGCGACCCATACCAGAACGAGGCCGTTTCGGTCTCGACCAGGTCGCGCACGACCAGCCATTTCAACTTTGCCAGTGCCTTGCGCTCAAGCCGCCCATTGGATGCGCAGACCGCCGGGTTCTGCCCCATCACGAACAAGCCTTCGAGCTTGCCGTCGGCCATATCCAGCCAGTAGCCAAAGTGCGAGTGATCACCGGTGACCCGGGGTAACCAATGGAATCCCCATTCGTTTTCGGCGCTGGCGCCGTCTCCGTAGTACGCCTTCATCAAACTGATGAAGTACTTGTCAAAGCCGGACCACAGCCCGGTTCGAGAACTGTGTTTCTTCAGATAGTTCGTGAGCGTGCGAGATTCTTCGCCGAGCACGGGCATCGGCAAATAACCGGGCAGGATGTCGTAGAGAGTCGGTATGTCGGTCGAACCCTGAATTGAAGCATGTCCTCGCAAGGCGAGAATCCCGCCCCCCGGTCGCCCGATGTTTCCCAACAACAACTGAAGAATCGAAGCTGTCCGGATGATTTGCACTCCCTTGGAGTGCTGCGTCCAGCCGACCGCATAGCAAATTGCCGCCGTTTTCTCCGGCCCGGAAGCCGATGTAAGAATCTCGGCCACCTTTAGGAATAAATCCTTCGGAACTCCGCAGAAGCGTTCCACCATCTCGGGGGTATAGCGGGAGAAATGGTGTTTCAGCACCTGATAGACGCAGCGTGGGTGGGTAAGACTTGGGTCCGATTCATACTTCCCTGCATCCTGCGCCTCGCCGCCGCGGTCCTTGCCGTGTCCTCCACCTGCTTCGGCGTGTCCTGGCATATCGCCCACTTCCTTAGCGGCCGCTCCCGCGTAAAGCCAGGACTCGGGATCGTATTTCTTCTTTTCTTTGTCCCAGCCGGAGAAGAACCCGTCGAAATCTTCGGTGTCGCGAAAGTCCTCGCGCAGGATGGTCGGTGCATTGGTGTAGTTGACAACGTACTCGCGAAACTCCTTGCCGTTTGCCAGGACGTAGTGAACCAGCGCCCCCAGAAAGATAATGTCGCTGCCGGCACGCAGAGGGACCCATACATCCGCCATGGCCGACGTGCGCGTGAATCGCGGATCGACATGGATGATCTTTGCACCCTTCTCACGGGCTGCCATCACCCATTGGAAGCCAACCGGGTGATTCTCCGCCATCGACGACCCCATGATCAGAATGGCGTCTGCGTTACTCAGATCCTGCTGCGCGGTCGTGGCCCCGCCACGCCCAAAGGATGTGCCCAGACCGGGCACGGTTGAACTGTGTCATATACGCGCCTGATTGCTCAGGCACAACATTCCCAGGCCAGCGGTGAAAAGTTTCTTGATCAGGTAATTCTCTTCACAATCCAGGGTCGCGCCGCCCAGATGAGCCATTGCGGTGGTCTGCATAAGAAACTGCCCATCGCGGGACTCCTGAAAGCTTCGGTCGCGCGTTGTCCAGACTCGTTCGGCGACCATGTCCATCGCGCGTTGCAAAGAGATTTGTTGCCATTCACGCGAATATGGCGCTCGATACTTGACGGTGTTCAGCCTGCCTGGGTGCGTATGTAACTCGTATGTATCGGCGCCCTTGGGACAGAGATGGCCCCGGGAGATCGGCGATGCCGGATCACCTTCGATGGAAATCAGCTTGCCATCCTTGTGGTAGACGAGTTGGCCGCAACCGACGCCACAGTAGGGACAAATTGAGCGTGCCACTTCAGCTCCGCTGGTTTTGGGCTGCAGATTGCGGGTTTGCTCGGTCATTGCCTCCACGCCAGTTCCGTCGCGACCGTTGCGGAGTTGCGTAATCAATGGCCAGCGCGAGAGAAGTTGTTTTAGCATCGGATTGCCTTGATGACCCATAGGGCTCGATAAGGAACAACCATTAGGCAGCTTTTTTCTTGTTGCCGAACTTTATTAGAACTTTCGTGTAACCCTCAATTCGTTTGTCGAATTTGTCGTAGGCTTCCGGAGCCTCGTCGATCGCGATGCGATGGCTCACAATCTTGCTAGGCTTTGCGCGGCCGTTGACGATCAGATCCCGCAGGTACTCGTTGTACTTCTTGACGGGAGCCTGACCCGTTCCCAGGCTTAATGCTTTGTCGAAGAAATCCGCTACCGGAAAGGGAAATATTCCTTTCTTCGCATCTTCATCCTCGGCCCCGGGATCGGGAGCGATATACACTCCAATTAAACTGACGGCTCCTGCCGGATTCACCACACGAATAACATTCTCGAGCACTTGCGTCGGCTTTTCGCGGTTGGGGTGCCTGTCGTCGCGCGCCTGGTAACCAACCGCATCGATCGCACAGTCCACGCCCTCGAGCTTCTCTTCACCTGGTCGATGACTTTCCTGAATTGCTTTGTTCTTCTTCCGTAATTGGAAGATCTGCTTGACCGGATCGCCATTACCGAAATTCACGGGAATCGCGCCAAGTTCCTTGACCTTAGCGAGCCGTTCCGGAATGTTGTCGACGACATACACTTCGGAAGCTCCCTTCAGGAGGGAGCTGTATGCCGCGAGGAGGCCAACTGGACCAGCTCCAAAAATGGCAACGGTCTTGCCTGGACTGACACATGCCAACTCGGTCGCGTGATAGCCGGTCGGAAAAACATCCGCCAGCAGCAGGAAATCGTCCTCCCACTCATCGCCCGGCTTGCCCGGAAGCTTTAGGCAGTTAAAGTCCGCATATGGGACGAGAACAAACTCCGCCTGTCCGCCAGCATACGGTCCCATGCCGGCATAGCCGTAGGCGGCGCTCGCTCCTTCGGGGTTCATGGTTAGGCAGGCATGCGTGGCCCCGCGATGACAGTTGTAGCAAAAGCCGCATGCGATGTTGAATGGCAGCACGACTCGGTCCCCTTCTTTGATACTGGAAACGGCCTCTCCAACTTCTTCGATCACGCCCGTAATTTCGTGACCGACCACGGTTCCCTCGTCAAGCGGCGTGCGCCCGTCATACATATGCAGATCGCTACCGCAAATCCCACTGGTTGTCACCTTTAAGAGGGCATCGGTTGGAGACTTCAACTTCGGTTTCGGATGATCGGAAACCGCCATCTTGCGAACTCCCTTATAACTGACTGCTTTCACAAACCGCCTCCAGAAAAATTAGTACTTTCCATCAGAGCGTGCATAGGTCCCGTAGTCGCTAGCCCAACTCCCGCTTCGAACCGATTGTGGCGCTCCCGGCGGAATGTGAACCGGCTGCCCTGAGATCCTGAACTGCATCACCCACCGTGTTTTTATCGAGATCCATAACCAGCTTTTGATCTAGGGTGAATTCCTCGTTGGTTCAAACTTCTCTGCGGGGCCCCCATGAATGCCGCGGTCGACGGCATAGATGCAACCGAAGCTTGCGGGTGTTGGCGCCAGTTTTCCGTTTTTGCAGAAACATTGCCGACATCGAGCGCGTCTCAAGCATGCTGCCCATTCCTGCTGAAATGCATCGAAGCAGTAATTTTCCAATGGAGAGACAAAATGGCCACCAGGAAACAAAGGAGCACCGCCAAGAGAAATATCAAGAAGGCGTCTGCGGCGGCAAAAAGGCGGCGGACCATCGCACATCTGCCCAAATCAGTGCGAACAGCACTCGGTAAACAAGCCGCCTCGGTCGCTAAGCGAAAACGCAAGGCTGCGTGAGCAACACTGGGCTGCGGATCGAAGTCCTGGGTTCGCGACCGGACACTGGTTTTTTGCCCCTTTCACCAGTTGATCGCTGTACCTGCTCTCCGGCTCAGGATCGTGCTCTAGCGGCAAGACTCGAGCCTAAAACCGTTATGCATACTGCTACGACTCAAACTGCGCATTCGAGGGCTTCGAAACGAGTCCTGCATGCTGCTATTGTGGCAAATTTAGCAATCGCGATTTGCAAATATGTGGCCGCAGTTTGTACGGGAAGTTCTGCCATGTTCGCCGAGGCCTTCCATTCGACGGCGGACATGGGGAACGAACTGTTGTTGCTGTTGGGGATGACACGTAGCACTCGCCCTGCAGATCCCCTGCATCCATTTGGGCACGGAAAAGTGCTGTATTTCTATTCGCTCCTCGTAGCGGTTTACATTTTTGGAATCGGCGGCGGATTTGCGCTCTATGAAGGCATTACTCACCTGCACCACCCGGCTCCTTCCCAGTCCGTGGGGTGGAACTACGTGGTGCTGGCGTTCGCGGCAGCGTTCGACCTCTATTCGTGGCGAATCTCCTATCGCGAACTTCTATCACGCAAAGAACCTGGTGAAAGCACTTGGGACGAGATCGTTGGCAGTAAGGATCCGACGGTCTTCACTGTCTTTCTGGAGGACTCCGCCGGTCTGATTGGCACGGGCCTCGCTTTTTTGGGAATTTTCCTGGGGCGCGTGCTGCACAATCCCTACCTGGACCCGGCGGCGTCCGTGGTAATTGGCGTACTGCTGGGATGTGTTGCCCTGTTGTTAGGCCGTGAGAGCGGGGCACTGTTGGTTGGCGAACGAACGAATCGATCGCGATTGAAGCGCATCGCCGAGGTCATCCGCCGAGACTCTTCGGTTGATCAGTTTGGAGATTTGTTCAGCATGCAACTTGGACCCGACCACGTGCTGCTCGCCGTGAACGTCAAATTTCGCCGGGGAATGAATATCCAGCAAATTGAAACCAGCATCGACCGGATCGAAAACCACATCCAGCAAGAGGATCCAACCGTCGAACAGGTCTTTATTGAAGCGGACCGACTTGACCAAATGAGCATGGGCTCGCATAAAAATCAACAAGATGGGCTGAGCGACAGCAAGTCCTGACGAGGCGCAACCAGCAGTACGGGATGATTCCGGCCGGAATAGCGCTGCCTCTAGCCCCTGGAAAAATCCGCGGCCATCAATTGGAGACTTCGCATCTACTGTTTCGACAGGAGCACATCGGTGCGCAAGAAAGACATTATCGTAATCGGAGGGTCAGCCGGGGCGATCGACGTCTTAAAGCGGCTTGCGCAAGCTTTGCCATTGAACTTCGCCGCTTCCCTGTTCGCAGTGGTGCATGCCTCCGAAGGCGTATATGGTTATCTGGCTGACATCCTCGGCAGAGAGAGCAGCCTGAAGGCAACCAGGGTTGGAAATTCAATGCCCATCCAGCCAGGTCACATCTACGTTCCCAACCCTGGCCTTCACCTGGTCCTGCAGGATGGATTCGTGCGCTCCGTGGTTGGCCCTCGGGAAAATCGCTTTCGTCCATCGATCGACGTCTTGTTTCGCGCGGCCGCCGAAGCACACGGTCCACGTGTCATTGGCGTATTGTTGAGCGGCTATCTTGACGATGGGGTAAGTGGTCTGAGCGCAATTAAACAGCGCGGCGGAACGACGGTGGTGCAGGATCCCCAGGATGCACAAGCCTCGGCACTGCCGGAAAATGCCCTGGAAAACGTCGAGATCGACTATTGCCTGCCGTCCGCGAAGATTCCTGAGGTGCTCATGCACCTGGTTGGCGAAAATGTGGACCAGCCAATCCCCCCGAGGCGGGTGGAAATCATGCCAAGCTCTAGTGAAAACCCTCCTTCACGATTTACTTGTCCTGAATGTGGCGGAACGCTCTTCGAGGTGACTGAAGGAAAGGTGCGACGATTGCGTTGCCGGGTCGGCCATGCATTCTCAGATTGGAGCCTGCTGGCGGCCCAGGATGATCGGGTAGAAGACCTGCTTTGGGCGGCGCAACGCGCGTTAGAGGAACGTGCCGATATCTTCAGTCGATTGGCTTCGCGTTACGAGGAGAAAGGCGGTTCAGCATTGTTGCGCAGGTACAGGAGTCGCGCCAACTCGAGCAGCCGCCAGGCCCAAAGATTGAGAGAACTTCTTGACAGTGCGGGAATCGAGGGCGCGGAATTAGAGGGCGATTGATGGCGGCCGAAAAGAAGAAAACCTTTCGCTGCCAGAGCGATCTAGACCCGATGCACGACTAATTGGCTGTCGAGAAAGTGGTCACAGCAGGCCGTGTCGAAAATGTTCGAAGTCGATGATCCAGCAGCGCTTCGTACTTTCCCATGTTAATTCTTTTGAATGCGGCTTCTGCCTCGCGATGATCATTTCACCGGAACGAAGTTTCTCATAGTCAAAGATCACAGACCAACAGACGGAATCACCGGTTGCGGACGCCCGAGCCTCGTGCGCGATCGAGAAGCGCTTCGCCGCGCGATGGCGATCTCTGCAGCCTATTACGGTCCACTCACAAAACGCGAACCATGCAGTGGGGTCCCGACTCTTCACGACTGGCCCGCGCCGTTGAACTTTGAGCGGCTGTGCGCTTCCTTGGAAAAAACGGAGTGGCGAACTGGTGGAGCGCCCTGCCGGCACGCGAGCCGGTTTGCCAACAATCTGTCCAACGCCGGCTTCGAGATCCTCAAGGAAGTCGTGCTGAATCAGGTCCTGGTCGCCTTCGGCGGCCAAATGGAAAGCCCCAATGACCAGCCAGCTACAGGAGTGACTCCTTCTCCACTTCGATTTTCACTGAATCGTTTCGGGCGGTAGCTCATAAGGCGTTTCCTCCACATGAAGACGTTTCTTCATCAATCGCAATGCCTCAGCTTCGTCGCCATTTTCGAGACTCGTGATGATCTCGTTCATCGTCCTTCGCCGGGCAACGCCAAGTACCCGGATCGCGAAGAACGGTGCGTCCAGCGGAATATCTTTCAATTCGTTTGCAGTTGCCCAATGCATCGGCAAATATTTCTTCATGCAAAGAAGGGCTGCCCGGTCGTCGCCCGACAATATCCAGTCTCGGATCTCGTCCTCTTCTCGCATCTGGCGAATTCCATTCTCGTCACGCTTTCGGATTTCTTCCCAAGACGGTAGTGCCTCGGCTCGCTGAGCACTTGTTCGGCTACAGCGAACCGGTTCGGGTGAATTCTTTGCCGCTGCTTTTCCGGCAGCTTTGCAGGAAGTGCGTTTCACCCGTCGGCGGTATTTTCGCTTTAAAGATGGCTGCTCTGAGGGAAGGGGTGGTTCCATCTCCGGCCTGGGACGAGTGACCTCTGCGTCGCTCTCTTGCACTTCCCACGCAATGATGTGTGCCTCTGCGCGCTCTGACAGGCTTTCGCCATAATCTTCAGCTTCTTCGCGCTGTGCAAACCGAATTCCGTTATATTGCCAATACCAGTGGTCGGATCGCGTCTTGATCGCCACCTTGTAGCTCTTTGTTCCTTGTGGGCCCCTTACGGGTGGATGGTTGCAAGTCTGAGCAGCAATTTCGTCTACCAGGCCCGCTAATGTGCCGTGCCAAGGCAACCGGATCTCCGCGGAAGCCTCTGGCTTTGCTGGCTTGTCCTCTGCGAACGCAACGCAGAGTAGCCTTCTGTCGTAGGAAAAGTAAGCGCGTCCATTGCAGCGATGATAGCGGTGCACGCATCCGCTCTTGTTGCACATCTCCTGGCTGCGATGATTCAGATATTCGGTGAGTTGAACAAACTCCTGTTTCGTCATTGCGCGTTCTCCTTATTAGGGATCGACACGCACCAGAGCTGGCTTGAGGATTTCCAGTTTTGCAGAGCCTCTGTCTGCCACATCCGGCGGGATGTCCGCCGATCGCACCGCACTTTTCAGCCGGTTGCGGGACTCGAAGCAAATTCGAGTCGCTCTTGATGCTGAGCCATATTTTATGCCCATACTTATCGCATCTTCAATAGCACGAATGTACCGCCCGCTGATTACCCAATTCTGTGAATTGTCAAAATTCTTTGCTTATCGGACGTTTGCTCTCGATAACCCAACCCTGCCTAGATTTGTCCGTCTACTTGTCATACCGGGATGAGACCAGAGGAAGGCCTTTCGCATGCGACGGGAAACGTCCATTTCGAGCCACTGGTAATGTTCGTTTTTGCGATCTTCAGCCCGTGGGAAAAGCCGCGAATGCGAGGCGCAATGTCTCATTGAACCGGAGAGTCCAAGCCTCGAGATCCGTCACGAACAGCACGATACGCCGAAAGAAGGAGGTCCTTCCTAACTCGACTAAGACCGGCCATATTGACAGTCTGAAAGTCCATCGCGCGAAAGCTTCGGAAGAGCCGGAAGTAAATCGGCACGTGCCTTACTCGTTGCGTCATACCACTCCGGCTCACTAGGCGAGGCCACGGGCAGTTCAAGGTATCAAAGCGAGTGGCTAGAATTCGTACACAGACCCGGCCATGCGCTTCAGCCCGCGATCGCTGGCGACAATATCGAGATGAATAGAAGTCCAATCGGCTAGCAGGACACTTTCACTGCCATCTCCGTCATAGGTTTTTAAATAACCGTGACACGATTCGCAGTAGTCGATGCGCAGTCCCCCTTCACCTTCAACCGCCAGGACCGAAATGCCGTGGTCCCCGGGATCCTCGCAAAAGGGACATCGTGTCCGCAGAAATTGCCAGCGTGTCTTGCAGCTGCCACACGCCAGAAACCGCTGACGACCTGGATCGGTGCCTACCAATTGACCCATAGCGGGCCGTGATCCGCAAGTGGGACAATAAGACCGGAGCCATTGCTCTTCGTCTCTCCAAGCCGCAAAAGCACGCACAAGCGGGCAGATCTGCCGAGACAAGATAGTCCAGCCCAGGAAACGCAGCAGGCCCGAATGCGCGGACTCACGTCCATCAAGTAGCCAGTCCACCATTCGTCCCGGCGAGTGTGCCACATCACCCTGTTCGGCGAGCAAGGCGTCGCCTTGTTCCGCGATCCAGCCGCTCACTCGGGAGGTCAACTTCGCCAGGGGCGCTGCAAGCATTTCCTCCACACGAATGAGAGTTGGCTCGGCTGCCGGGCTGCACAGCAGCGGCACGCCGAGCTGAAAATCGTCAAGGTAGTCATTCCAGCGGAGATCGACTGCCACCGTGTCGGTGCCGTCGGCAAGAGTGTCGTTGATCAGTGCGTGCAGCTCGGCGACAGGCTGCAGGTAAGGGTGGCGCGCTAGCCAAACGTTGTAGGTCATCGGTCACTCACCGGCCCGGTCTGCTCTTTCGGAAGCAGTGGGAATAGTCGTGCGCCCAGTCCGAAAAGAAAGATGGTGGCGGCGATGAGACCGATCGATATGCCCCACTCGACAACGCTCGGAGAATACCTTTCTGGCGCTAGCTGCGGCATCGGTCCCTTCAGATTCATTGCCAAGATGACCACATTGATCCTGTTCAGGATGATTCCAAGTGCCGTAAGAAGGGCCCCGAAAAAGAGAATCCTTGAGTCCGATCGTTTCGAGGCGAAGCCCAGCAGGAACAGCGGAATAATGCCACCCAGGACAATCTCTGCTGCAAAGAGCGCCCCGAGCCTTCCGGAAAACGCCTCGGCAAATTGGCCTCGAATTGCCATGTCTCCGAGACGGAAGACCAGGTAAACCAGCAGAGAACCGAACGTGATTCGTCCCATGGCGCAGAGTTCTGCCTTTCGAAGCGGCCGATTCCAGCCTTTGGCGATCCACATTTCGACCAGGATGATCAGCGCCGTGCCGGCAGCAATCGAGGACAAGAAGAAGGAGATGGGCATGACGGGCGACCACCACTGTGGAGCGAGCTTGTCAGGCATGAGCAGGAACAAAGAGCCCAGCGAGCTTTGGTGCATGGTTGAAAGCGTGACTGCAGCGATCGCTAGCATGATCGGTTCAGCCTTCTGACCCCTGGCTCGGAATAACAAGGCCAGCGACGAGAACAAGACCGCCGTCAATGCCGCATATACCAGGTTCCGCGAAAGCAGATAAACAAACAGCGTCAGTGCAAACGCAACATACATGCCAGACCAACGCTGCCAGATTTCCATTTCTTTCCCGAGCCCCCATCGTTCGAACGGTACGGGCAGGAATTCTACGAGCAGCACAGTGACGTAGAGCCCGACACACCATGACACCTCAAACATGGCAGACTGTTCAGGAGCCTGCAGGCCAAGTTGATAGAAGTGCCACGGTAAGCCCAGATCCGCGATCAGCGTCACGGTAACGAACGAATAACTCAATAGTCCAAGGAGCACGGCGGATCGCCCCATGGCATATAGGTCTTTACGCTGGAAGACATAAATGATGCCCGCAGTCGCGAATGCTCCCGCAGCCACAGCGATCCAGACCAGGTCGAACACGATCCAGAGCCCCCAGGCATACGTGTCGGAAAGATGAGTGCTGCCCCCCAACCCGAATACAAACCGAGCGAGTAGTGAAATTGCGCCGAATGCCATCAGCACAAGCAGCATTCGATTGAAAGGCGTCAGTAGCTTCTGCCCTAGGGGCTCAAACTCCACGTGGTGACCGTGATCCCCTCCTGCCAGAGCCAACGTCCTGCGCTTCAATAGCAGGCAGATGCCCGCCAGCAGAGCACCAACCGCCATAACCGCGGGCGGCACCGCGTGTAATGCGGCAGCGGAAAATTTAGGATACGATTTGTCACTTACATCGGGGAAACCGAGCTTGTCGAAGGGCACCGAAGATAAGTAAAGAACACTCGTCCCGCCCGCTTCCTTTTCACCATAGATATGGTCCACATACTTTTCTTGGTTATTGGAAATGCGGCTGTGCGCTTCCTGGAGCAATTCATCCCGGGTTCCGAAGCGCAGGCAGTCCGCGGGACAGGCCTTCACGCAGGCCGGGGTTGCGATCGTTTCGCGGTAAAGGTCCGACTCGTCTTGGCTAAGTGGTTGTCCGTTGCGAGCGAGCGGCAGCGGCTGACCGGTTCTGTCCGCGCAGTGGGTGCACTTCTGAATTTTCGGAGCCAGTGAATCCCATTCCGCCGTGGGGACACCCCAGGGACACGCCCAGATGCAGTAGCGGCAGCCGATGCATTGATTGGCATCGTAGATCACGGGCCCATCGGCCCGCCGATCCAGCGCCGTGGTTGGGCAAGCGGAGGCACAGGCCGGCTCTAAACAGTGCAGACACCGCCGCATCGTAAACAGGTAATGGAGACCACCTGGTGCCGCTTGATCGGGAATCTCATGATACGTAATCAGGGTGAGAGTCTTCGCGCTCAGAGTCGCCGGATTCTGAAAACCCAGATTGAAGTCCAGTTCCGTCTGCTCGCCCTCGCGCTCGTTCCACTGCTTGCAGGCAACCTGGCAGGCGCGACATCCGATGCACTTGGTGATGTCGATGAGCGTTGCCTTGATTGGGGTCGCAGCGGTCGGCTTCGGCGTCATGCCCTTCTCCCTCTAGGCCCGGATTCTGCGACGGCGCGATCCTTCACCTTCACGACATTGACCAGGCACGCCTTGGTCTCCTGAGTGCCCGCACCGGGGTCCACTGCGTCGATCGTGAGGTGGTTTACACTCGCACCCTTCGACAGCCCGCTGTATCCCCAGTTGTAGGGCATCCAGACGATCGTCACTTCGCGGCCGTCTACCTGAAGAGTCTTCATGCGAGGCGTTACCACCGCTTTCACCGTGAGCTCACCGCGCGCCGACGACACTTTCACCCAATCTCCACTCTTTACCCGAAGTTTTTGCGCGAGGCTTTCCGGCATCTCCAGCATGGGCTCGGGGACAAGTTCGTTCAGCCACGCGATGTTCCGGGTCGAGGAGCCTCCGCACCAGTGTTCCGCGACAGTCGAGGTCATGAGGACATAGGGAAAGGCCGCGGGCGTGCCAATCGGTTGGTGGGATTTGGTCCGCGGATACTTGAGCACAGGATTGTGCTTCACATTAGGGTGCAGAATGTTCTCCACTGGAGTTTCAACCGGCTCGTACATCTCAGGGAGAGGACCATCTTTCGGAACATATGCCACATCACGCGGAATCTGAGGGTTCTTTGGATCGGGATCATGGTAGACCGCTGCGAACAAACGCCCGACGCCTTCCGGGTTCAAGTGAAACGCTCGCTGGCCGTTCGGCGTGTCCGGCCCGTCGGTCAGCACCGGAACGTCCGGCAAATCATGCCCGGTCCATCGCTTTGCTTTCTCATCCCACCAGACGATCGGCTCCGAGCCCGGATATGGTTTGCCGTGTCGATCGCACGATGCCCGGTTGTACAGAATGCGCATGTTGTTCGGCCAAGTCCAGCCGAAATTAGGATAGAGCCCGAGCCCGCCCGGATCGGTTCGGGAGTCCCGTCGCTTCGAGCGGTTTATTTCGCCGGCAAAAATGCCAGCGTAGATCCAGGCGCCGGAGCAGGTTGAGCCGTCGGGTTGCAGATCGCTCACTTTCGTGACGAGCTCTCCTGCCTTAAGGTTTGCGGCCGGAAGGTCCCGGACGGCGCGACCGTTGATCTCGCGAAGCACGTCCTCGGCAGTCGTATAGGTCCAGAATGACTTCTTGATAATGTCATCCTTCGGGTCTGATGAATCCTGCACCAGCTCGCGCACGCGACGGAAGATGAGGTCGACGATCGCGCCGTCGGGCTTGGCATCGCCTGGAGGCCTTACGGCTGCGTGCCGCCATTGCACCATGCCGCCCGAGTTCGTAATGGTCCCGTTCTTTTCCATGAAGAATGCTGCAGGCAGCAAAATCACTTCCGTCGCGATGGATTTCGGGTCGACACCGGGACGATTCCAGAACGATGCGGTTTCGGTCTCCCAGATCTCCTGAACCACCAGCATCTCGAGTTTTGCCATTGCATCGAACGTCAGATTCAGGTTAGGAGTCGTCACGCAGGGGTTCTGGCCGACGATCCACAACATCTTCATCTTTCCGGCTAGAGCGTCCTCAAAGATCGCCATGGTGCCGTAATCTTTTGCGGCATTGCGCTTCGGCAGCCACGCATATGCGAAATCGTTTTCGGGCGCAGCGGCGTCTCCGTAGAACGCTTTCAGCGAATTCACCATAAATTTGCGGTCGCCCGTCCCGTTCTTCTTCGTATACTCCGCCAGCGTGGGTTCGGTATGTGCTGGGTAGTTGAGATATCCGGGCATGTAGTTGTTCAACACGCCCATGTCGCACGCGCCCTGCACGTTCGGTTCGCCACGCAGGGCATTCACGCCACCGCCCGGTTTGCCCACGTTCCCTAGCAGGAGTTGGAAAATGGTGAACGCCCGGATTCCTTGCACCCCGGTCGTATGTTGTGTCATGCCGAGCGCGTACAGGATGGATCCCGGACGGTTCCTGGCCATTATGTCCGCTACCTGCTGAATCTGTGCCGCTGGAATTCCGGTAATGCGCTCGCCCGTTTCAAGCGTATAGCGCGATACGAACTTCTTCAGACGAGCGAAGACGCACCGCGGATCGTCGAGACTCGCAGTCGTCTGCGGTTTACCTCTGGCATCGAGTTCATAGCCCCATGTCTCGGTATCGTATTTATGTTTATCCTCGTCGAAACCGCTGAACAGCCCGTCTTTAAAATCGAAATCGGCACGCCCCACGAATAGGGCGTTGGTATGGGTTCTAACGTAGTCCTCGTCATACAACTTATGAGCGATGATGTGGTTGATCATCGTATTCAGAAACGCGGCATCGGTTCCCGGCCGAATGCGCGCGTACATGTCGGCTCCTGCAGATGTCCGGGTGAATCGGGGATCGACGTGAATCAGCTTCGCGCCCTTCTCCTGCGCCTTGCGAATCCACTTGAAAGCCATGGGGTGGTTTTCTGCCACATTGCTGCCTTCGACCAAAATCGCTTTGCAATGCTGCAGATCAATCCAGTGATTGGTCATCGCGCCCCGTCCGAACGCTGCCCCCAGACCGGGGACCGTAGGGCTGTGTCAAAGCCGCGCCTGATGTTCGACGAACGCCAGTCCGAGTAGGCGCGTGGCTTTCTGGAAGAGATAGCACTCCTCGTTTGTATTCTGGGCGCCACCCATAAACGCGATCGCATCAGTGCGGTTCACCGGAACATCGGCGTCGCCCAGCTTTTCAGTGGCGATCCAGGTTGCATCGCGGGTCTTCCGGATCTTCTGCGCAACTAGTTCGATTGCCCTCTCCCACGAGATGTCTTCCCATTGATCGCTGCCCGGCGCCCGGCGTCGCGGCGTTCCCAGCCGATTCGGCGAGGTGTGGGTCGCGAACATTGAGATACCCTTTACGCACAGCGAACCCCGGTTCACGATGTGATCGTAATCCCCTTCCATCGTGATGAGCTTTCCTTCGCGTACTGACGCAATCATGCCGCATCCGCACGAGCAGAAGTTGCAGGACGTCGTGAACTCATTGACGTTGGCGAGCTTCAGGTTTTGTGCGGCGGCCCTCACCGTCGCCATGTCGAGGAGGCCGCTCAGCGCCAGACCTGCGCCGCCGCCAACCGTAATGCTTAACCACTCTCTGCGGGTGACTGAGGCGGGCTGGGAGGGACGACGGCCAGTGCCGTCGTGGGACAGACTTTCACTTCCTGATCGATCTTGCGGCGCCATCCTCTTCCCCACCCGAAAGGCGATCTGCTGCGCCCGTCCTTTGCGAGCCCCACGCCCCAGAATTCATCGCGGGACGAGCATCACGTCAAACAAGTTAAGCGCATAGTACTGCGATCCCGGTGGGCAGGAGAACTGTCAGTTCTGTCAGTATCGATGCCTAACGCGAGCCCGCACCATCATGATTAACGGCTAGGCATTTCGAGTACGACATCACAGCAGAACGGTCATAAGAAGCCGTACCAATCGGTTACCGAGCGAGGATTGCGCATCGAGTGCTGCTCAGTCACCAGGCTCATGAAGTGTGCCCTTCCGCCTCTCGCCGAATGTTGAATTCCGAGTGTCGCCAACTATCGTTGACCTCGGCGGCCGTTCCTCGAAGACCCCAGAGAACGAGTATTGACGTAGCGATCATTGCGATCACCACGGTGAGAAATCCCACTGTGACAAAGCTCTCTTGCCATGGCTGACCGCTGTGGCCGGCTGAAGTGATTGGAGAATCTGCTGCGGTGCCGAATGCCGCCGCTATCGAGGTCATTAGCCAGTTCGCGTAGGTGCCATAAAGCGCAGTGCAGTAGGCCGTCACCTTTACCGGATGAGGCAGCCGTACCTCGTTCCATGCGGCACCGAGCGCAAGGAGGAGGATGCCATTCATCACGCCCTCAAGGTGTGCCGATAGGCCCATGCGCACGTTGGTGAAACGTTGCTCAAGTAATCCCGTGATCAGTCCGAAGAGAAGCAGCAACATGCCATGCCACATAAGTCGACGGTTTTGCGTTTTCATTTGGATCTCCTGCTCAGTTTCGTAACCAGGATAGGTTCTTTGCTCCATATCGCCCCACAAAAGAAATGCAACACGCAGAGTTTCCCGGCTGTCTGCGATTCTCCTTCGCCGGGAACAAGCTGGAGAAATCGCGAAAACCCAGTTCCTCTGCGCGCGCATGTCTCTGCCACGATTGGAACCGAAACCGTGGCACCCTCGACAAAGTTGGTATGTGCTTCCACGTAAAGAATATTGCTTCAGGCAAAATGATTTTATCGGGGAAATACATTGCTCACGGCCGAAGCTAGTGAACGGGAGTGAGCATCGGTGCTCCTGTTTATTGTTCGGTCGAGAAACTCATGCATCAACGACCCAATCCGGTTCACTTCTTCTTCCAACGCGAAATGGCCAGTGTCGAGAAGATGGAGCTCTGCGCTGGGAATATCTTTTTTGTAGAGCTCAGCACCCTCTACCGTAAAAATTCCGTCGTTCTTGCCCCAAGCGATTAGCGTGGGAGGCTGTTGTTTACGGAAATACTCCTGCCAGTCGGCAAAGATATCCAGATCCCTTTTGGCGTTGTAGAGGATTGCAAGTTGGATTTCCTTGTTCCCCGGTCGGTCCTGATAAGCCTGGTCGATGACCCAATTGTCAGGGCTGATCTTCGACGGATCGCGGACACCATGCAGATAGTGCCACTTGGTGCCTTCAATCGTGAGAAGCCAGTCGCGTAGGCCTTGAGCATTCTTTTCGCTCCGATCTTCCCAATAGTCAAATAATCCCTTGGCGAACTCCTTATTTAGGGCTTCCACATGGGCGCCACCGTTTTGGACGATCATAGCGGTCACTCGTTCGGGATGCATGACGGCTAACCGGAAGCCAACCGATGCACCTATGTCTGAAAGGTACATCGCATAGGAAGAAAGATTCAGCTTTTCGATGAACGTTTCGGTCACAGCCGCCAACCCCTCGAAGGAATAGTCGAAATCATTGACCGACGGTGCTGAGCTTTCGCCATATCCAGGGAAGTCTGGGGCAACGACATGATATTTGTCCGCAAGCATGGGAATCAGATTGCGGAACATATGAGACGACGACGGAAAGCCGTGCAAGAGCAGAACGGTGGGAGCATCCTTGGGACCGGCTTCGCGGTAGAAGATTTCCAGCCCCCCGACGTTAAGCGTGCGATAGAAAACGGTCGGCGTATTAGAAACCACCGCGCTTTCCCAATCCATTACAGAGTTTCCTTTTTTAGTTGCCATGCTCTTTTATCCTTTCCCTAGAGTTGGAATCGCGTTCGACATAAACTCTTCATAAGCGCGTGAACTGCACCTTCGTGGGCGTTAGGCAATCCCCGAGTCCCCAGGGATGCAGGC